>Ga0066256_1000196_pt1 | contig 259518 bp, 264 predicted proteins | sample ThiBio_1000_biof_FD_87107 | JGI IMG/M metagenome (GOLD analysis project Ga0066256, IMG submission 87107) | Wastewater bioreactor microbial communities from Cape Town, South Africa - Thiocy_expt_1000_biof (version 2) | ecosystem: Engineered > Bioreactor > Thiocyanate-remediating >...
GCCGCTTTGCTTACACGATTCTATATGCCGACGCATCAATTCCGCCTTTGATTGATTTTTATTTTCCATCGGGCAAAGATCGCAGCACTACGATTTAAAGAAAACATGGGGTTGGACGATAGGATACAATATAGAAGACATTCCGCAGCACATATTTTCCAAGACCAATACGAGCGTATTCAAAAAGATACACTTAAAATTAAAAAGGTTAGAAAAGGGAAAAATCTTTCGGAATTAAACCTTAGCCTGCAGAGTCTAATTAAAGAATTTGGAAGTGATGAAAATGTCGATCAATATTTAAACAAAAAAATTCAGCCTAAACTCTCTGGCATTTATAAAATATTGACAAGTCAAATCTAACGATAATAGAAGACAATCCGGACTGAATAGTATAATTTAAACAACATTTGAATATTTAAAAGTAGTGTCGAAATATGCTTGTGATGTATTAAAACTCGTAATTTGCTTGGCTAAGTTATTTACTAATGTATTTACTACATCTTTAGGATACTTTTCCTTAGCTAATTTGTCACACACTTCTTGTGAGAGCTCCGTTTCCCGCATCTTTTCAAGATAAGTTATGTGACCTCCGAAAATGACTCCCTGACCAAAAAACGAATTAGGGCAATTGTTCGTATTAACATAGGATTTAAGATTATTAAGCAAGTGATCTAGTAGCTTTTGAGAAATTAAATTCTGAGCTAGCGAGTTGAACTTTGCTTCTTCCATTTCCTTGTTAGGTAAGTAATGAAATTGATATATAGAATAACCAACTCCTATAATAGCACAAATAACACCAATTGCCTCCCAGTTCATTGGGTAAATTTTATTACACTAAGATACAATAACCGACGTTTTTAGGAGGCTTTGATCAGCAATAAGTACATTTTTATGCTGCTTTAAAATTTGCTTGACCGTATCGTTATACGACACGATTGTATTTTTCGCTATTGTAGCACATAATTTTGTTTTCGTCATTGAATTGTGAACGTGAAAATGTGTGTTATGACAATCAAAGAAGCGAATGCCATAGACATGGTAAGCTACCTGTCTGTGATGGGCTTTGTACTTGCAAAATCCAAAGGAATCAACTACTGGTATTATTCTCCGTTTCGCCAGGAAAGCGAACCCTCTTTTAAAGTCAACCGCCACCGTAACCAGTGGTACGATTTCGGCGAAGGTTCGGGTGGAAACCTGCTTGATTTTATCCTGCGCTTTGAAAACATCTCCATCCCTGAAGCGCTGAAACGTTTGGAGCAGCACAAACACCTGTCAGCACCTGCTGCTGACGACTTACCTGCTGATCCTGTTATAGAGATTTTATCCGTACATGCAGTCAGCTCGCCAGCGCTCATTCGTTACTATCAATCCCGCCGCATTGCGATGGAAATTGCCGATCATTATTTACAGGAAGTACGCTACAAGAATGGAGAGAAAACCTACTACGCTTTGGGCTTTAAAAATGATGTCGGAGGCTATGAATTACGAGCTCCTTATTTCAAAGGAAGCTGCAGTCCCAAAGCGTCTACCTGGATCAAAAACGGAGCGGAAAACCTGGCTGTTTTTGAAGGCTTTTTTGACTTTCTTTCTTACCAAACCATCAACCAAAATCAACCAGTTCCGCTGCGCGATTTTTTGGTGCTCAACTCTACTTCTTTCTTTGAATTGCAACTGCCAATTATGCAGGCGTATAAATGGGTGCATTTGTATTTGGATAACGATAAAACAGGCACAAGATGCACCACGTCGGCGCTCCAAAAATTTCCAGGCCAATTCATTGATGAGCGCTGCCTGTATGCAGGCTACAAAGACCTGAGCGATTGGCACCAGCATATCGGCACGGCACCCTAACCGGCGGCGTAGTCGCCGCGAAGCGTTATAACAGTTAGGGGGTAGCCGTTATTGATCTTAACAGCCAGTCGCACCTTCCGGTACTGACCGGCGATCAATCCCCCTGCCCGACCGGGGATGGCGAGGTGTACCAAAAGTTGCACATTTGGAAAACCTCGCCCTTTCACTCGGAACTCGTTTCGGGAAAAAAGGCAAATAACATTGTTTGTATCTGCACCTTTAATGAGGTGCAGGAGTTTTGAAAACGTGCAAAAGGAATAGTGATGCAAGAAGAAATCAAGACACCCAAAAAGTGGATCAGTATTCGCGTGAAGCCGGATGAATATACTGCCATCTATAAACTATATAAAGCAACCACGTGCAACAAACTAAGCCAATACGTGCGTAAAGTACTGTTGCAAAAACCGGTTGTTATTCAATACCGTGATGAATCCACCCGTGAAATTCTGTCAGCCTTAAACCAGCTTTCCAGGGAGCTTTCTGCTGTCGGAAATAACTTCAACCAGACCGTGCACAAGCTGCATACACTCGATCATATCCCGGAGATAAAAATATGGGCAGAGCTGACCGAATCCGGCAGGCAAAACCTGCTCAAAAAAACTGAAGACATCCGTGTTTCCATCAATCAAATCCGTCAGCAATGCGCCCCCAAATAACTTTTCCGACCAACCTCAAAAGAGCACTCAATTACCACGAAAAAAAAGTGCAGAAAGGAACTGCGGAGCTGCTCCATGCACACAGCTTTTTCAAGTTGCCAAAGGAGCTGAATTTCCACGATAAACTGGAACGCTTTGAGGAACTAATGAAGCTCAACGACAGTGAGATCAAGCTCATTCATATATCGCTCAATTTCCATCCGTCAGAAAAAGAACGTTTAGATAAACCATTCTTTACTCACCTGGCAGATGAATACATGAATAAAATCGGTTTTGGCGATCAGCCCTACCTGGTTTACCAGCATGAAGATGCCGGTCACCCACACGTGCATGTGCTTTCAACATTGATAAAAGACGATGGCAAACGCATCTCTACCCATTTCATCGCCAAAAACGTTTCTGAACCGGTGCGCAAGGAGATGGAAAAAACTTATGGGTTTATACCTGCCGACAAGAAAGAACAAAAAAGGGAAGATGAAAAACAATTGGTGATCACGCCGCAGAAAATACAGGCAGGTAAATCAGCCACGATGCGCAGCATTACCAATGTGCTGGATCATGTAATTGACCGTTACAAATACACGTCGCTGCATGAATTGAATGCTGTTCTCAAACTGTACAATGTAAAAGCTGATCGTGGTGCGGAAGACGGCAGGATATACAAACATCGGGGGTTGACATATGTGGTGATTGATAAAGAGGGAAAAGCCCTTACAAAACCTATTAAAGCAAGCGCTTTTCACAGCAAACCTACTTTGGATAAAATTGAAGAAAAGTTTAAAGACAACGAACAAAAGCGAATACCTGATAAGAAGCATTTGAAGGCAGCCATAGAATGGGCGATGCAGTCGGGACCACGATCGCTTAGCAAACTGGCAAAGCTCCTGCAAAAAGAACGTATAGACCTGGTGATCCGGCGCAATGAGCAGGGGCGTATATATGGCATGACCTACATAGATCACGAAAAAAGAACAGTCTTCAATGGGAACGATTTGGATAAAAAATATGCTGCCAAACGAATGCTGGAACGGCTGGGTATGGAACCGCAGCAACCAACAAAGCAGCAGCAAAAAGAACAAGGGAAAGAACAACAGCAACCACAGCATGAACAAAATCAGGCAGCTCCCACAGCGCAGAAAAACAACGCACAGGATAAGTCACAGGAAACTGGTCAGGATAAGCAACAGCAAACCGGTAAAGAGACGGATAAAACCCGTGCGCCGGAGAAAGAAACCGCCTTCGAAGAAGTGAGCAAAGGTGCATCCAAAATTATTGAACAGGTCGTAGAGCCTGACAGCGGGGAAAGCTGGGCAATCAATAAAGATTTGCTTACTGAAGAACAACGCAAAAAGAAGAAAGGCTTTAACAAACAATGGGAAATGTAATTGTGAAAATGAAAATCGTGGGATATGGCAATGAGAACGAATGAAAACGAGATCGGGATAAAGAAGATCATGGACATGACCCGGCTGATCAGTGTAGCGGTATTATTGTTGCACTTTTACGACAGCTGTTATGTATTCTTCCGGGAGCAGGGATGGACACATTCCATCAGCAATAAAATACTGGATAATATCCACCGGACCGGCTTATTTGATAGATTCCATAAGGCAAAATTTTTAGCGCTGCTTTTCCTGGCGCTTTCGCTGCTGGGCGTAAAAGCAAAGATGGGAGAGGAATTTAATTACAGGTTGGCATTGGCATATCTTCTCACGGGGTTGGTATTGTATTTTACCAGTGGCTTATTGCTCTTTTTACCGGCTACGATTACCGTAATTGCAGTATCCTATATGGCAATTACAAGCATGGGATTTATTTTCTTTTTAACGGGAGGTACCTTACTTGCTCGCATTATTAAAAAAAAGCTCAGCGGTGATGTTTTTAATACCATCAATGAAACCTTTCCGCAAGAAGAAAGGAAGCTGGAAAATAAATACTCCGTTAATATTCCCACAAGATACCGCTTGAAGAACCAGGAGCGGACAGGCTGGATCAATGTCATCAATGGATTTAGAGGTGGCGTTTTGCTGATGGGGCTTAGCGGAAGCGGGAAAACGCTGCTTGCAAAAGAGATACTGAAACAACAGATCGCTAAAGGCTATGCGCAGTTTATCCATGACTTCAAATATCCCGATTTAACGAAGGTTGCCTACAATCATTTCCTGCGCAATAAGTACCGGTATAAAGTAGCACCGTCTTTTCACATTCTGAACTTCGAGGATGTACAGGACAGGTGCAATCCATTGCTGCCAAAATCCATTCGTTCGTTGACCGATGCGGCTTCCGCTTCGCGTGCAATCCTCTTAGGTTTAAACCAGCAGTGGATAGACCAGCAAGGGGACTTTTGGGTAGAGAGTAGTATAAATTTTACAACTGCTTTAATTTGGTTTTTACGAGTGTATCAGGACGGAAAATATTGTACACTGCCGCACGTAATAGAACTGGCGCAAACACCGTTGGATAAGCTCTTTACAATACTGCTGGCTGAATCCACGTTGGAAGTGCTGGTAACACCCTTTGTCCGGGCTTACCAGGAAGATGCCGGAAAGCAACTCATTGGACAGATTTCTGGAGCTGCGATCAGCCTGGGAACGCTATCCTCTGAGAAGCTGTATTATGTGTTATCCGGGGATGATTTTACAATGGATATTAACGATCCCCAAAAGCCTAAGATCGTTTGTATTGCCAATAATCCGCAGGTATCGAATGTATATAGTGCAGTGATCTCCTTATACCTGAACACCCTGCAAAAACTCCTTAAAGAGCAGGACGAACAACCTTGTGATATTATGCTTGAAGAATTTGCCAATATCTCATGGTACAATGCCGATAAATTTTTGTCGGTCTGCAGGAGTTATTTAGTCAACGTGACCTTGGTTATACAGGATGCCAGCCAGCTTATTTTACATTACGGGGAACGACAGGCGAATGTAATTCTATCAATGGTCGGCAATATCATTTCCGGCCAGGTTACCGGTGACAGTGCCAAACAACTTTCAGATCGGTTTGGAAAGATTATGCAGGACCGTCAAAGCCTCACCATCAACAGCAGCGATACATCGCTGAATAAATCCAGGCAATTGGACTATGCTATTCCGCAATCAACAATAGCTTCCTTGTCAGCAGGGGAGGTTGTCGGAGTGGTGGCAGACAATCCTGATCAACGTATTCCGCAGAAAATGATTCATGCCCAGGTGCAGCATGATCTTAAAGCATTGGAGAAAGAGGAAGCAAAGTACAAACCATTGCCGGAAAAGCAGGTAACAGAAAAGGTTATCCGGGAAACATTTCTTCGTATTAAAAGAGAGGCGAAAGCGATCGTGGAGGATGAAGTGGATAGGATTGTGAATACGCCGGGGATGGTTGGGATGGTGATAAAAAAAACATAAACTGATTGGTAATAGACTTCGTATTTTTCGAATTGTTCATCAGACTCACGGAAAATAAATAGCAGGAGAGGATTTCATGTTTCCCCGAATAGAATGGGCTTTGGTTTCAGAACGAAGGTTAGGATATTCAACTACTGGCAATGACAATATTGAACCGTTGGTTTTATTCTTAGGATCATATATGGAAATGGCAGAAAAGATGGGGAGTATACTTTTTGTTCGCCCAATTTTCTTTACTTTATCTTTTGGAAAAATATGACTGAATTTGAAAATTTGGGTTTTGGTGATATAGATCAACTAGCAGTTCAGCGCCTTATCTTTGATACCAAAGAATTATCTTCAATTCTTAAAGGACATCTTTTTATTGAAAGAATCTTAGAAAGGCTGCTAAAAGAAACCCTTCCGAATCCGAGTGTGCTTTTCAAGCAACAGATTACGTTCTCACAAAAACTCAATATTGCATTTGCGATAGGAGCAATACCTCAAGATTATTACTCTGCAATTACCTCTCTGAATAAAATTAGAAATAATTATGCACATTCTGATTCATATGTGGTCGTTCTTGAAGAGCTAAATAGCTTGAAAATAAAATGGGATTCTGTCCAAGAAAAGGCGTTTAAAGCGGCATGCTCAAAAGGAATAGAAGATGCTGTTAGGATCGCTGTTCTTTTCTTGTGCTGGACAATACTAAGACTACCAGATTACAAGGAAGAAAAAATGCCCTGAATAACACTGATGACTATAATATCATCTTCTTGATTTTCAATCAAAAAGATTAACGTTATCTAACGGTTATACAAGATTCTAAAATAAACTATTGATATATTTGTAAATAAGCCATTTAACTTCAACCATTTTTCTTTTGCCATGATACTTAGCGACAACGAAACCAGGGTCGATCTCTTGAACAGCGAGGCAATCGCGAAAACGATTGTCAACCTGATCACGGAACGCCCAGACCACCCAGTAACAATCGGAGTACATGGTGATTGGGGAGCGGGAAAGTCGAGTGTTTTGGAAATGATTGAGGCGGGACTGGCCGATCAGCAGGATGTGATCGTTATTAAATTCAACGGATGGCGGTTTCAAGGTTTTGAAGACGCAAAAATTTCTCTCATCGAAGGAATCGTTACAGAACTAGTAGAGAAAAGATCGTTATTCACTAAAGCAAAAGATGAAGTCGTAGATATATATAAAAGGATTGATTGGCTCAAATTGGCGAAGAAGGCGGGAGGTCTGGCATGGACAGCCTTCACGGGAATTCCTTCTGCGGAAATCGTACAGACTGTGATCGAAGGATTGGAAAATATAGCTAAAGCCCCGACCAAATTGGCTACAAAAGAAAACATCGAAGGACTGATAACTGGAGCGAAGTCGATATTGAAGCCGAAAGACGATTCAAAAAATATCCCGACAGAAATTGGCGAGTTCAGAAAATCGTTTGATATCCTTCTAAAGAAGGCCGGTATAAAACAGTTAATCGTATTAGTTGATGATCTGGATAGATGCTTGCCCGATACGGCCATTGAAACGCTAGAAGCGATACGTCTGTTTGTTTTTACTACCAAGACGGCATTTGTCGTTGCCGCAGATGAAGGCATGATAGAATATGCGGTTCGCCGACACTTTCCAGAATTTTCAGAGACGATAGGAGCGCAAACTTACTCAAGAAATTATTTAGAGAAACTCATTCAGGTTCCGTTTCGTATTCCGGTACTCGGCGAAACCGAAACACGTATATACGTAACTCTCCTTTTAGTGGGATCGGAACTGGGCGATGGAGATGCTGATTTTGAAAAGTTGATAAAAGCTGCTAGAGAGAGGTTGAAGAAGCCCTGGGAAGGCACTCCTCTAGATGCTACTGCAATAAAAGCTGCACTCGGAGATAAAGCCACAAAAGTTCAAAATGCTCTTTTGATCAGCGATCAAATCGGACCCATTCTTGCCAATGGCACTAAAGGAAATCCTCGTCAGATAAAACGATTCTTAAATACTTTGATACTTAGACAGAGAACCGCTGAAGCCCGTGGATTCGGACAATTGATAAGTATTCCTGTCTTAGCTAAATTGATGATCGCCGAGAGGTTCTTGCCAAGATTATTCGAGCAAATAGCGACATTGTCAGCAAGCTCCGCTGATGGCAAATCCATTGAAATTGCCGAGTTTGAAAAGAGAGTAAAAGAAGATGGTCAGGCAATTGCTAAAAAGGCAACAAAGTCGGTATCAGGCAAAGAAGCTAAGGAGAAAGAACCCGAACCTCAAAAACCTGCGGTGGAAAGTGCTTATATCAATGAATGGAAGAGCTCAAAGGAAATCGAAGATTGGTCCAAAATTAATCCGCCTTTGTCAGACGTAGATTTGCGGCCGTATATTTTCGTATCAAAAGATAAAAAAGATTATTTCGGAATCAGTTCTTCATTAGGACATCTTACAAATCTCGCCGAAAAATTATTCGGATCGAAATTGGCGGTGGCTGCGCTTGAAACTGATCTGAAAAAATTGACTTCCCAAGAGGCACGGCAAATATTTGATGCTATAAGAAGCAGATTGATAAGTTCATCAAGTTTTGAAACAGAGCCCGGAGGAGCTTCCGGTCTCGCGTATCTTGTAAAATTGCATCCGTTATTACAACCCGATCTCTTAGATTTTCTGGAAGGACTTCCGAAAGATAAACTTGGAGCTTGGGCAGTTAAAGGTTGGGAGGCTTCAATTATAGACACAATTCAGAAGGAGAGATTCTCAAAGCTCATTTCGTTCTGGTCGACATCTTCTAATTCTATACTGAAGGCGGCAGCCAGCGGTGTACAAAAAATGGGAGGGGCGCGCTGATGGGAACGTCAAATTCATACGGAGGACCAGGAGGAGGAACACCACTTGTTCCCTCTTGGTTAGGCGATGGAGACGGTGGAAATCCTCCGCCACCAACATCCAACGGTGGTACACCCAATGATGGCAACAACGACGGCGATGGAAATAATGGTGGTGAAGGTGATGGCGGCAGTACGAATCCTAACGAAAACAATAATAATAACAATAACAATAGTAATGATGGTAAGCCGCCTACTGCTCCTGCAAATCGGCCTGCGGTTCAAGCTGGATCGTCGGACCGATTCACCCACGCCCGAACGAACTTCACACAGTTTGTGAAATCGGGTGGTCGAGACCGAAGTAAATTAGGCAAGTCGATTTCAAACTATGTATCGAAATCAAATGGTGGTTCTCGAAATGCAGCAAGACGTTTGGGTTCATCCCGCAGGGCGACTACCAATCTCTTAAACTTTTTCTCATCGGTACAAAACCGAGGATCGGCAGCAGCATTGCAAGCCTTGAACCTTGATGATTTGGTAGGAAAATCGGTCGAAGAAATATTCTTAGGACTTTCTGATTATGTATGCCCCGACGGAGGTAACGTCGATGAAGGAATTGCGCGTAGTGCTTTTATTGAAACTATTGCAGAACTTGCCGAAAGCGGCATTGCTGATATTGACGCGTTGACTCCAGATCAAATGCAGTCGGTACTTGAAATTTTCGCAACACATGCGATCGAAGAAAGACTGTGCAACGATATCGGAACGAAGATTTGCATTGCTGCTGAAAACATTCAATCATTTGAGAGAGTACAAGCGCAGCTTCATGATTTTATAAAAAGAAGTGTTTCGGACGCATTCACGAAAGCAAACATCAACATAAAATCGATGACACCCGACAAGACGCAAATATTAATAGACAATGTTTATGAGTCGGCGTTCGGCATTCTACAAACAATGGCAGACGAGGAGGCTGACATAGAATGAGAAGACATGTAATAATAGGAAGATTTGGCACCAAGGATAATGTCGTTGTTCCCGTGGCGAGAGATGAACACGAAACGCTTTTCCCGCTCGTGATCGGGGAAAACTCGTTAAATTTCGGATTATCAGATGTTCTTTCGAATCTTAAAAAGCTGAAAGTATTTCCGTCAGAAGTAGCGGTCGATCTCATGATATTGGCGGCGCATGTGTATGCTGCTGATACAAGAATATCGAGAACTACAGAATCTCAAGACACTTGGACGAGAGAGATAAGATTGGTGGTACCGGTCAGCGATCCAAATCTGTGGAGCGGCGCAGTAAAGCAAATTGTGAGGTTATTAAACTTTTTAACAGGAGATCGTTGGTCAGTTGGTTTTCGATCAAGACCTAAGCCACTCGCCAAAATTGTTGAGAAGGCAACGAAAGGCCTCTTGGGTTCACCATTCACCGGCGTAAGTTTATTTTCGGGCGGTTTGGATAGTTTGATAGGTACAATCGACGCCCTCGAATCGGGGGAAACTTATCTATTAGTAAGTCATGCAGGTGATGGTGCGACAAGTAAGGCGCAAGACCTTTGTTATGCTAAGTTGAAGGAGAACTATAAAAAAGTAGACTTCAATCGCCTCAGATTTTGGTTGAATATTCCAAATGAGGTTTTTAAGGAGATAAAATCGGAGGATACAACAAGGGGTCGTTCGTTTCTTTTCTTCTCACTAGGCGTTTTAGCAGGATCGGGAATTAACCAGCCGTTCACGTTACAGGTTCCTGAGAACGGCCTTATCGCATTGAATGTACCACTCGATACCTTGCGTTTGGGGTCATTGAGTACCAGAACCACGCACCCTTTTTATATGAATAGTTGGAATGAACTTCTCGAACAACTAGGAATAAATGGGAAACTTGACAACCCTTATTGGAACAAAACAAAAGGAGAAATGGTCGCTAATTGCGCGAATAAAAAAGTGCTTAATGAAACCATTAAATTGTCTCTTTCTTGTTCATCACCCACGAAGGGTCGATGGCATAAAATAACTACCCAACATTGCGGTTATTGTTTGCCTTGTTTGATTCGAAGAGCTTCAATAAAAAAGGATCCCACAACATATACATTACAAAACCTGGACACACAGACATTAGACACGCTACATTCCGAAGGCCAGCAAATAAGATCGTTTCAGCTAGCGATAAAAAGGCTGGCAAAAAATCCTGATTTAGCAAACATTCTCATTTATAAGCCGGGACCTTTGCCACATGATCCTAAAATCATTTCGGAACTTGCGAATGTTTATAAAAGAGGAATGGCGGAGGTCGGCAAATTATTATCCAAAGTGAAAACAAAACCACAGTAAAGTTTATGTCTGTCCCTTTAGTAGATTACCATTGTCATCTCGATCTATATCCTGATTTTGAAAATATAATTGAGGAGTGTGAAAAGAATGAGGTTCACACTCTTGCCGTGACCACAACTCCTAAAGCTTTTCCGAGAAACTATGAACTGATCTCAAAAAAAAAATACGTCAGAGCTGCTTTGGGATTGCACCCGCAACTGGTGGCTAACAGAGTGGATGAAATTGAAATCTGGAAACAATATTTTGATGAAACGAGATATATCGGAGAAGTGGGCCTTGACGCCGGTACGCAGTATTATAAATCTTTCGAGCTACAAAAAAGCGTTTTCCAGACGATATTGAATACATGCGCAAACAGTCGGGAGAAAATTCTGTCTATCCATAGCGTTCGTTCCGTACCAATTGTTTTGGAAATGCTTGAAAGAAGCTCGGTACTTAAAAAGAACAAAGTTGTTCTACATTGGTTCGGAGGGAATGCAAATAACTTGCGCAAGGCAGTCAGCCTAGGTTGTTATTTTTCAATCAACGCTGAAATGTTTAAAAGCGAAAGATCCAAAGAGCTGATAAGGCTACTACCTTTAGACAAATTATTAACCGAAACCGACGGACCATTCACCTACACAAACCAAGTAGCATCCCGTCCAATCAATGTGTTGAAAACGGTTGAATTGCTTGCAGCAATGTTGGGCCAAGAAATAGCTTCTCTTGCCGAGACATTGCTTTCGAATTTAAAAAAGATAGAGAGCTAAAAATATTCATCAATTGAATGATATTTCAGCGCTGGTATTCATTGCGTAACATTGCAAAAATGTACATTCACATAACCGAATTTATAAAAATTAAAAGGGAAATTTCATTCCAGCTTACTCAAATATCGAAAGGAATAAGTGTAAATAGAAGTTCCCTCTTTTTATTGTATAAAGATGTATTAATCAAAACGGAAATTCGCATTGAAGCAATTGTATTGTCAGTGAAGGTTGACGAGATTTGTTATACCTAATAGCATTCTCAAATAATTAGAAAATATCATACCGAGCTACAGGCATTTAGAACAGTGGAATTTCAATTACACATTATATCTTAATTGTAAATTAAGGATGCCAAGAAGATATATTTCAAATGCATCGTCATTTATGCTATTAACATTAGAAACAAGCGATTGAAAGGTTCCATGATTATAGTTCAAAAAAATCTGATTACCGTTACTAACTGAAGGTTTTGTTAATTTGCTAAATTTTCCAATCTCAATTGTTACAAAATAATCATTTTCAATTTTATTAAGGATAGACTGAAATTTTGAATCGAACTGAGTTTTATCCAATTTCATATCAGTGAGTATTGAAGGATGAATAGATTTGATATCCTGCATAGTAATACTTAATTCTGCAGCAACTAACTGAACTACCGCAGCAATATTCACAACTTGTGGTTGGCTATCCTGAAAGTTCACATTTATGTTTCTATTCTTGATCAGTAGATTTTCCTTACTTTCCAAATATTCAATAACGACTTTTTGATAGTCTGTAGGCGCTGAAGAAGGTAATAAATAGATCCTGTCTATAGATTTTGCTTTTAAAACAGATATTATTTGTCCAAGCTTTTGTTGTTTATCGCCATAGTCTAGAAAAGTGTGTTCTGAGCAAAGTGATATAAGTTCCTTCTTTGAATAAAAATCTTTATAGGAATTATCCATATTGGCAAGGTTTGCATCAAAGTATTGAAGGTAGTAGTGCAAATAACTAACAACTAATGGATATATTTTGCCGTCATTATTTTCAAGGGCGGCTCTAAAAAGAGGACGTACGGCTAATGATATTTCCCTACGAATGGAGTCGGATTTTGACGAGGGAATTATGTTAGTCCTTGATACGTCAAAATCAATGCTTTTTGGGAAAAAATTTATTTCCCCGACAATATGAGCGGGAAATCTAAATGGCAAAATAGGTGCAGGATAATTACTGATTAAAAAACCACTATTAGAAGCTATTATTGTCGCAGTGTTGAGACTAAGCCCAAATTTGTATTCATAAAATGCATTCCGGTCTGAATAGTGATATGATGCTGTTTCGACTCCCCATCTATCATTAAGTTTAATTTGTGAAGAGTCTTTGTTTATTTCAAGATTACAAACATGTCTGCAATATTTCCAAATGTTGTTATAAACTGAATCTGTTTCGTATCCCTTCTTAAGGTATACTCTTACTGTTGTTCCGGTTGTTGATCGAAAGTCTTTGGTGGATGGTTGTATATATTTGAAGCCCTTAAATACATTTTCAATTTCAAAAATAATCTGATCATCATCCTCGCTTTTAGTATTAATCACTACCTTTTCCGCTACAATGAACGTACTGATAAACCCTATCCCGAATTTTGAAATAAGGTTAACTTTTCCAACATTATCATTATACTCCTGGCTTATACTTTTCCCTATAACTGCAAAATGATTTTTAAGCGTGCTTTTTGCCATACCATCGCCTTCGTCTACGACTTCAATATATTTCCCCTCTGTATTTATATTTATAAATATTTTGGGGGTTAGGTGCGTATGCTTTTCTTTCATGCGATTACATGCGTCCACTGAGTTTTGAATTAGTTCCCTTACAAAAGCATAACGATCAGGATATATAGATTCCCCAATCAGTAAACTTACGATACGATCGACATCTGCTGTATAGCTGTCTGGTAGCTCTTCGTCATCATTATTAGAATCTTCAGCTAATTGATAAAGCCTTTCGTTTTGCGGTAAGTCACCCCCTTCTTCCCCGTCGGGCAACGAATCAGTATCTTTATCAAATCTGAATCCAGAGTTTCTAATAAATTTACGTGCGATAAGTTTATAGGTGCGATTAACGGGGTCAACATCAAGTATATTATATCCAGGCTGATACAGGCTAGACGTTTGCGATGTATCAGCAAATGCTGATCGCCCATTTATCGATAGAAAACCTCCCGAAGACGATGTCAATTTTTCTGCTTCGTGACGATGATTATGTCCAAAGAAAGCAATGTCAAAATTTTTGGTTTTTAAAATATTTTTTATTTCGTTATTTTCATTTTCATTAATAGCGTTTAATGGGTGATGAAACACAGCTATATTTAATTGTGTTTTATTTTCGATGAAATAATTTTTTGCTCGAAAAAGTTGCTTGTATCCTATGAAATGTTTCTCTTTTTTCAAGTCGATGGAACATCTCCAGGAATCATTGATAAGTGCAAATCCAATTCTGTGTCCATGGCATGTTTCAACAATCGCAAGAGACTCATTATTAGAGTATCGATAATTGGAATTGGCTTTATGAAAAGTTTCCTCGAATTTTTTAAATTTTTGAATACGTTTATTGTCGCCGTTGAATTCAATCTGAAAAATTTCAGCTCGGGAATTGGCAGATTCAGAGGTTAGTTTTTCATTTAAAAAAAATTCAATTTCTTCTTCTATCAACTCACGATTAATATCATGATTTCCCGGTATCATTAAAATTCTATCCGGAGGAATAGATAGCTTTTTTAAAATTGGTTGTACAAATTTTTCATCGAATATCTTATAAGGATCATCACCGAGAGAATTGCCACCTTTGTCGACAATATCTCCGGTTATCAATATAACATCAATTGATTTCTGTTCATGGAAAATCCCCAAGTCATTGCAAAGAGCTTCCAAATAGAAATTCTGTAACTCTTCAATATTATCTTTATTAAGGTGGATGTCTGAAACTTGTACAATTCTCATAAGCAGTCCGAATGGGTTAATCAAATATAACTAAATTAAGTTGCGTCCCTTAACAGTAATAATGTATCACACTTGTTGAAAACTCCTAATGACGATCCTATAAGTACAGACTTTGTAATCTCCGTTATCGATGTAATATCATCTTATTCTCAAATAGCAGCCGTCTTCTTTATATAAAATTCCATTCTTTTCCAGAAACCATATAAAGAGAAATGCGGCAATACGCTTATTGCATGATGTAGCAAAAAGGATTCATCTTCACCCGGGATATAAGTGGATTTAGTCACTATTGTTAAAAGTGTTGAACTGGAGCGCTATATAATGCAGTAACCTATGTACCTCCTTCTTAAACTTGCCGCTAGAAGGATGACTAAAATTATAACTGCAGCTTTCGTTACGGAGGCGTTGGAGAAATAAAACCCAGATCCATTATGATCTGGCTCTTTAAATCAATCCTATATCGGTTTAAAATCACGCCAAACTAATTCAACTACACCTGTGTAATTAACAAATACTTTCCTGCAGTATTGCTTTGCGGCGATCATCGCCGGGATAGAGTTATTTTGTAAAGTAATCTGTTTTACATATTTTAGCTATTGCGGCGACTATCGCCGCAATAATAATATTCTATAAAATGCCTTTAAATAAACAAAGACGAATCCTTATTTCGCATGTAATTGGAGATGGGATTATAGTTCCTCGAAAATGGTTCAACGAACAGAAAGTTCCTGAGTTAAAAATGAGCAGGCATGCTATTGATAATATGCTAAAAAGCAATGAATTATATACTATTTCTAAAGGTATCTATTCCCGATCCGGAACTCAACCGACCTGGGAAACGGTATTATATTCTTTGCAGAAGTATTTCGGATTGGATGTGGTAGCAGGAGGTTTAACGGCTTTGGAGTTATTGGGCTATGGACATTACGCTAACTTGAATAATGTTGAAAGAATCCATCTCTATTGCACTCAAAAATTACCCAAATGGATTCACGAAGTATTGGATGATACTGAATTCATTGAACATTCAAACATTGAATTATTAGGCAGAGGCGATACTGGAACATCTACATTTTCACTTGCGCAATTTGCATTTTCTTTTAAGCAGAAAAAAGTGGAAATAATAATATCTCAACCAGAAAGGGCATTGCTGGAAATAATTTCTGGCGTGCCGAAATTTATATCAGTAGAATATGTTTATCAAATCATGCAAGGCCTCACAACCTTGTCACCAGAAAAAATGCAAGAACTCCTTGAGCACTGTCATTCCATAAAAATGCGTCGGTTGTTCTTTTGGCTTGCAGACCATTTCAGCTATGCCTGGTTGAAAAAAATTGATCGCACTAAAATTAATCTCGGATCAGGTAATCGTGTGATCGTGAAAGGTGGGAAATTCGATAAAAAATACGGTATTACCGTTCCGGAACAAATATGAATGTAGACACCATATATTACAAACAGGCTCAGTTGTTAGTTCGGGTTCTTCCTCTAATTACAACAGAAAATTGTTTTGCCTTAAAAGGCGGAACAGCGATCAATCTTTTTGTTCGCGATATGCCCAGGCTCTCTGTTGATATTGATCTGGTTTATTTACCAATGGATGACCGTGTTACCGCTTTAGGAAAGATTCGGGCAGCGCTTACCCGCATTAGCCAGCTAATTGAACAAACACTTCCCCAGACTCACGTACAAAACGCACATGAGCAAAGTGATGCTTTACGGCTGATTGTTGAACAAAATAAAGTAAGAATTAAAATAGAATTATCTCCTGTAATTCGCGGTACTGTTTTTGGTGAAAAAATTTTACCTATTTCAAAAGTGGCAGGGGAACATTTCGGGTATGCGGAATTTCCTGTAGTCTCTTTACCGGATCTTTATGCAGGAAAAATAGCAGCGGCCCTCGACCGACAGCATCCCAGGGATTTATATGATGTAAAATTTCTGCTGGAAAATGAAGGATTCACAGAGAATTTCCGGAAAACATTTCTCGTTTATTTAATCAGCCATCAGCGACCAATGGCGGAGCTTTTAAAACCCAATCTTAAGGATATAAAAGAAACCTATGAAAATGAATTTGTGCAGATGACCGCTCTGGAGATTTCCTTAGAAGAGTTACTGGAAACAAGAAAACGTCTAATAAGTGAGATTAACGAAACGATTACAGCGGAAGAAAAGAACTTTCTATTGGGATTTAAATCGTTGAAGCCAGATTGGGACTTACTGGGGTTAGACAACGTTGATGCGATATCCAATTTGCCATCTGTGCGCTGGAAGATTTTGAACCTTCAAAAACTAGGCGAAAAAAAACATACAGACGCGAAAAATAAGTTGAAAGGAATATTAGGCATAAGTTAGGCTGGCATAGAAGTCAACTCTTAGATGCCTTTCTTAAAAAGATTTGTATAACTACCAGCCAGTTTGTACTTCTTTTATTTCGCTGTTTTGACTAACTTACGTTTAAGTTCTTTCATCAAAATTCATGTTTGAGTTATTCCGTGAGTAGAATGAAATCAGATTAACAAATAGATTGATTTTCAATAAGATAATAGGTCGGTTCGAATCCTGTCCTCCCGACTTGACGGGACAAAGTAGAAAAATCTACTTTTGTCCCGTTTTTATTTTGTCGTAACTTCTTGTTAATCAGATTGATGTATTGAATGAAATCGTTACGCCGGGCGGTTCGAACTTTGCTTTCCTCAAAAACGATTTTTTCAGGGTAAATTGAACCAACATCTTTTCTTATCTCGGATAAACATCCGTCTTTTAGCGCTTCCTTAATTTCAAAAACCCTTTTAACCCCTCGTTTTATAAGGATTTGAACATTATCAGCATCATTATTCATTCGTGTCAATTGTGACTCCAGCATTGATATTTTTGCACTGTACTGTGATTTCATATCACGGTAGTCATCGGCGTCTATTTGACGTGTTGCAAGAAGGTCCCTTGTGTGTGAAAGTCTATCTTCATAATCCTTTATTTGAAGCAGAATTTCTTTCTTTTCAAATTGAACTTCATTCGTCTTATTAAGGTACTCCTTGATGATCAATTCCTGATAGAATGCCATGTCACCAATTTCAGGAACAAAGCTCGCAAGATCTTTCAAAATAGCTTCGTTCACTATTTCTGCATTTGTTCTATGCTTACACGCACCAACACAATGATAATAGGAATAGTATTTTGTACGCCCTTTAGACTTGCTTCCTGTTAATAATTTTTCACATTCAGGACAGATCAGAAATCCGCGCATTGGAAACTCATCAAGGGTTTTGACTTTTGGACGGTAGTTTCTTCCTCGGCCATCAAGGATATCCTGCACCTCATAATATAATTCCTCCGATATAATGGCTTTATGTTGTCCTTTTACAAAGCGACTTTCTTCATCCTTGAATTGAGGGATGAAAATCTTACCACAGTAAAGAGGGTTTCGTATTACCTGCCAAAAAGCATTTTTGCTACATTTCAACCCTTTTTCTTTAGCCCGTTTCCATATCTGCTCCGTATTGAAGATACCCTTTGCTATTTCTTCAAAGGCCCATCGTAGTATCGACGCATCAGGTTCCAGTGGAGCAATATATTTTCTCCCGTTTTCCTCTGTCTTATTAATGTAAGCTACGGGTGCAAGACCCATATATCGCCCCTCTTTACGCGCCCTTCTCATGCCATAGAAAACATTCAAGGCACGCCTGTCGTTCTCCACTTCCGGGGCGGCAAGGTAAAATGCCAGCATCATTTTGTTTTCCGGTATGGAAAGATCTAATGGTTGCTCTATCGCCTGTGGTTCCACGCCAAATCCACGCAGCACGTTAATCATCTGATAAGCATCACCAGCATTACGACTGAACCGATCCCATTTAGTGAACAATATCAGATTAACATTGCTTTTTTTCTTTTTCAGACCCTGTATCAAACTTTTCCATTGTGGCCTGTTGAAAGACTTTGCAGAATGATCCTCGTATATAACGTTACGAATCATGATGGAATGGCTCTCACAATATTTGCGCAGCATCTCTTCCTGGTTTCTCTGGGAGTACCCCTTATCGGCTTGCTCGTCGGTACTTACCCGAATGTATAAATCAGCAATATTTACCATGATCTATAATTTAATTGCCCTTTATCGGTTGGTTAAATAACCTACCAAATAATTGTTCAGTTGTCAAATCTTGAAGTTTACTCCTGTCAGCGCAGAAACAAAAATCCACATCGTATAGCCCTTTGAAACGTTCTTGCTCTGTTGCAAACAACGCATAATTCCTTCCTATGCGAGATGAATCTACACTTATCAGAAGTTGGGCTCTTCCAAGATTGTTGCTTAGATAAACCTCCAATTCCTTCCAGCCTTTTCGATTGAAATTATTTCCGGATGAAACATCCCAAAAGACATTTACTAACTCAATATTGTTCTTCAAACAATACTCTTCAATAGTCGCCTTTTGTCGAATAAGCGAATCGAAATTTCCCATTTCGATTTTCGCAGCCCGCAAATAGGACACCGCTCGCTTTCTTATACTTCTCTCCATATCTTAGTGTCTTTGTTTGGCACTAATTTACGTTATTTGGCCGACAGAAATAGTTGTTTAGCTGTAATATTTGAAGGCAAGGATTACCCATAGTGGGTTTGAAAGCCAGGAAGGTTAATGAGAGCGTGTTTGGCCACAAAAAAAGCATCCCTTCCAGGATGCTCTAAATGATGAAAGCAGAAAGATAAAACTGTTGAGGTTCTTTTGGAAGATCCTGACCTTACACATTATCTAAGATGATAACTATAACTCAATGCTACGTTTACTTTTCCCACTGAAAAAACATTCCCATTAAAGGTTAGTTTATCAGGGTATATCATGTTTACGATGGCTCGTACATCTTCATTATTCCCTTCTCCTAATATCTTATCCAACCTCATGAGGTTCTCCAATCCCGATGAAAGAAGCCCTTCCAGACAAGGAAATTTTGCGTTAAGGCCATCGACTTTTATATTTAACTGCTCGATCGTGGAACTGTATTGAGCTTTAAAATCGTTGTAATCCGATGCCTCTATCTTATCCGTTGCAAGAAGGTCCCTAATGTGAGACATTCTTTTTTCATATTCATTTATCTGGCCCAAGACCTGTTTTTTTGAGACCTGAATATCATTTGTCATTTCATAATAAGTTTCGCACACTATCCTATGATAAATATCCAATATCTCCTTTTTGGGTACGTATCTTTTCAGCTCATCGTCGAAAGCCTTTGTTATTTTTTCAGAATTAATCCGGTGTGAACATCCTCGGTAACAATGGTAGTAAGTATAATGCCGACTTCTTCCTCTTGATTTACTTGCTGTAAGCAGCTTTCCGCATTCGGGGCATATAAGAAAGCCTTTCAGGGGAAATTCCCGCTGCGTCTCAATCTTTGGTCTGTATTTTCTACCACGACCGTCCAAAACGTCCTGCACACGATCAAACAATTCTTCTGTAATAATTGCCTCGTGCTGCCCCTCTACAAAATAACTTTCCTCATCCTTAAACCTGGGAATAAAAATCTTTCCACAGTACAACGGATTCCTGATCAATTGCCAAAAGGCATTTTTGCTGCATCTTAGACCTTTATCCTTAGCCTTTTTCCAAATCTGTGCTGTATTGAAAGCCCCTTTGCCTATATGTTCAAAAGCCCATAAAAGAATTGATGCGTCAGGTTGCTTTGGAGCGATGTATTTATTGCCTGTCTCATCAACTTTGTTCTTATAACCCACCGGAGCAAGTCCCATATAACGACCTTCCTTCTTTGCCCGTCTCATTCCGTAAAAAACATTGAGGGCACGGCGGTCATTTTCAACTTCAGGTGCGGCAAGATAGAATGCCAGCATCATTTTATTCTCCGGTATAGACAAATCTAAAGGCTGCTCAATAGCCTGCGGCTCAACGTTGAGGTCACGCAGCACATTTATCATTTGGTAGGCATCGCCGGCATTGCGGCTGAATCGGTCCCATTTTGTGAACAAGATCAAGTCTATCCGATTTCTGTGCTTTTTAAGTTGCTGAATTAATTTCTTCCACTCCGGCCTGTTGAAAGATTTTGCGGAATGATCTTCATAAATAATATTACGGATCTCGATAGAATGGTTGTCACAATATTTCCGCAACATTTCCTCCTGGTTTCTTTGCGAATAACCTTTGTCCGCCTGCTCATCGGTGCTTACGCGGATATATAGATCAGCGATAGGTTCCCTGTCCTTTTTCATCTCTCTAAATATTTTACGACCACAATCCTGGCCAGTTTCTTTAAAAACAACAACAGCTTTGCTGCATCCTCACTGCTCATTTCCTTAGCCTCTCCATTAAACATTTTAATGAGCTTTTCGGGTGTCATCTTGCTGTTTGAAAAACTGTTATTCATCTTATTCACTACTCTTGACAATTATGGAAAGTTTAAATTATCAAAGAGTTGTGGCGGGTTTTCAAATGTGGCAGCGAGTGGAAGCATTTGGCTATCCGGGACGCCTCATAGAGCTGTAAAATGCTGTTTGCTATAAAAAATATTATTACACATTAAATGTAACGACCGTTACATTACATTTGTATCATGATTAAGGTCAATGCCTGGTTGCTGTTAACGTACAAAGTACCGCCGGAACCATCAAAAAACAGGATCGCTTTATGGCGCAAATTGAAAGCACTCGGTGCTGTATATCTGCAAAACAGTATTTGTCTCCTACCTAAAACAACGGAACATATCAGGCAATTGAAGTTGATAGAAAACGATATTGCCAGGATTAAGGGCGAAAGTGTTCTGTTAGAAACTGTTGGCTTAGATAAGACTCAGGAACAAAAAGTTGTCAGCCGGTTTAAGGCAGACAGAGACGAAGAATACAAGGAATTTTTAGGGAAATGCGCCGACTTTGATGCCGAAATTAAAAAAGAAACTAAAGCCAAGCATTTCACCTACGCAGAACTTGAAGAAAACGATGTGGACTTAAAGAAACTGCAAACATGGTTTGACAAGATTAAGAAATTGGATTTCTATGGAGCGGCGCTTGCTGTAACAGCAGGCCATAAACTCATGGAATGCCAGGTTATATTGGATGAATATGCCCGGAAAGTATATAACGCGCATGAAGAAAATCAATAACATTGTCCTACCTCGCCAGTCCAATTTAAGAAGAAGGTCATGGCAGTTCATCTTACTATTTGGTATCATTAGTATGTTCGGTGACATTACTTACGAAGGCGGGCGAAGCATCGCATCACCGTACCTCGCTATTTTAGGAGCCGGTTCTGCAATGGTAGGTTTAGTAAGCGGCTTGGGGGAATTTATTGGTTATGCCTTTCGGCTGGTGTCGGGTTATATTGCTGGTAAAACAAAATCATATTGGACTATAACATTTGTCGGTTATGGACTATTGATATCAATTCCATTGCTTGCCATTACCAATAATTGGCAATTAGCAGCATTATTTGTAGTGCTGGAACGACTTGGAAAGGCTGTAAGATCTCCTGCTAAAGATACCATGCTTTCATTTGCAACATCCAATACCGGAAGAGGTTTCGGATTTGCGGTACATGAATTTATCGATCAGATAGGCGGGATTATAGGCCCGCTACTTTTTTCGATAGTCTTCTTTTTGCACGGAACATACAGAACGGGATTTACCCTGCTCTGGATACCAGCTATACTCACTATTATTTTTTTACTCATAGCACGAATAAAAGTACCCAAACCTGAATTATTGGAAGACGATCATACAGAAAAAGAAGAGCTATCGGCTCTGCCCCAAAAATTAAGTCCAAAATTTTGGCGTTATATGCTATTTTCTTTTTTAAGTGTCTTAGGCTTTGCCAATTTTCAACTTATTGCTTATCACCTGAAAGTAAATGCTGTCATAACTGACACACAGATTCCTTTGTTTTATGCTATTGCAATGGGAGTTGATGCAGTAGCTGCATTGATTATTGGTAAAATATATGATAAAACCGGACTGAAGGTTTTAGGTCTGCTTCCACTGATAACTATTCCGATTGCTTTTGCCGCATTTACACACTCCTTCAATTGGGTACTGGTCAGCGTTGTATTATGGGGTGTCGCAATGGCCATTCATGAAACCATTATGAGAGCTGCGATTGCCGATATAGTAACAGCAAAAAGAAGAGCATTTGCGTATGGCATCTTTTACACTGCTTATGGATTAGCCTGGTTCTTAGGAAGCACTTCAATAGGGTATTTATATCAAATAAGCATTCCCCTCATTTTATGGTTTGTTGCCTGCGTTCAGATTTTAGCCTTGTTGTCTTTCCTATTCCTTTACAAAGAATTGAAATAAATTTCACGATCAATTGCGGGACTTCTTCATTAAAACCAGGGAAAACAACATACGATTGTAACAACTACCCATCGTTCCATATTTCCCATTTTGAAGCGATAATACCTATCTATAAAAACGCTTCTTCATTTTCAAATATCTCCCCTCTGTTGTGTGGCTTTTACAGCCACAAACTTTTAAAAAAGGTTTAGAAAATTCAACGAATTGGTTGTGTTGTTTTGATACACTCCAGGCCGTTTCCTAATGCCTTTTTCACTGCTTCCACGGATTTTTTTTATTCAAGAGCCAGTATGCTGTTTTTGTTTCGTTTCAAGAGCAAAGGTATGACCGTGTTCTTAACGGGGGCAAAAGGTCATGCAAGTTTGGAAAAAAATCTCCACCCCTTGGGTAGTATTTTTTCCCAAAACCTTGTGCCCCCTAAACACTAACCTTTCCTGCTCGTGAAACGAAACATAGCATACTCCGGCTCTTTACACGAATAAAAAAAATGTCAGAAGTGAAAAAATACAGCATTGGAAACGGCAACAAAGTGAAACGAAACAGCACCTCCTCTCATTGCCGAATAAATCAAAAAAAATCAGACAAGAACAAATTCAATAACGCTAAAAATCAACAATCATGAACATCACAGGAAGACTGACAAGGGATGCGGAAGTACGCACAACGTCAAACGGCAAACAGGTAGTAAACTTTTCCGTAGCGGTAAACGACAGCTACAAGAACAAACAGGGCGAGCGAGTGGAGCAAACCGCCTTCTTCGACTGCTCATACTGGATAACCCCGAACGTGGTGAAGATGCTCACCAAAGGGCTACTGGTGGAACTCACAGGCAGGGTAAGTACAAGGGCGTGGGTAAGCAAGGACGGAGAACCGAGAGCAGGACTAAACTTCCATACCTCCAACATCAAACCGCTTGCAGGAGGTAGAAGAAGCGAAACGCCACAGGCTACTACGGAACTGAACACAGGCAATACACAGGAAGACGACCTACCATTTTAAACAGCAATCGATCATTTTTTTAACAATTCAAAATTTAAAACATCATGGCACATAATCTCAATTTCAACAGCAGAACAGGTAAATACAGTTTCTTCAGCGTTCAGGAAAAAGCATGGCACGGCTTGGGGCAGATCGTACAGGACTATCCCACAAGTGAAGAAGCAATCCGATATGCAGGGCTTGATTACGAAGTCATCAAAAGTCCGCTGTTCACCAAAGGCTCAAACATCATAGAAACTTCACAGGGTATCGAAGTAGGATACAGCGAACTGGACGTTCCCAACTACTTCGCCAACATCCGAAGCGACAACAATGCAGTATTAGGCGTTGTAGGCAAGGATTACCATATCGTGCAGAATCGCGAAGCGTTCAATTTCTTTGATGCCATTGTAGGCGGTGGGGACGGCATCCTGTATGAAACAGCAGGTGCATTGGGCAACGGTGAGCGCATATTTATTACGGCAAAACTGCCCGACTATATACGAGTTGGCAACGGTGATGATATTACAGAAAAATACATCTTCCTGACAACCTCCCACGATGGAAGCGGAAGTATTACGGCAGCGTTTACGCCCATCCGTATCGTTTGCCAAAATACCCTTAACGCTTCGCTTCGCAACATGAGCAACGTGGTACGTATTAAGCATACATCAGGCGCTAAACAACGCTTGGAGAATGCGCACAAGGTTATGGGACTGGCAAACACCCTCAGCAACCAATTACAGGACATTTTCAACAACTGGACAAAAGTAAGGGTAACGGATAGCGAAGTAAAGAAACTGATACAGCTTGCACTTTGCCCCAACAAGGAAACCCTTGACCTGCTCAAAAAAGGTGCAGAGGAAGAAGTTTCCACTGTGTTCAAAAATACCGTTGATGATGCCTTTGCCTATGCAATGATAAGCGATACACAGCAGATGGAAACCACCAAAGGCACTTTGTTCGGAGCGTACAATGCCGTGACAGGCTACTATCAGAACGTAAGGAATTACAAAGACAGCGAAGCCAAATTACAGAGCATTGTATTGGGCGGTACTGCACAGTTAAAGACCCAAAAAGCCTTTGAACTGTGTACCTCATTCGAGAAAATCGGGGCAGACGCTTTTGAACTCAATTAAGTAACCACAGGCGACCGCCTGCAAAGGTGGTCGCCCTTAAAAAAATTACAGGAATGATACTCGAAACCTTTATAGCAACCGTAAAACACGACAATGGCAAAATTCGATTTAGGGTTGTATCACTAAACGGAGAGCAAGGAGTAATCGAACAGATAACGGCAGCAGAAGGATGCCCCCCAAGCGCTATTGTTAAAATAAAAAAAGTTGATAACGATATAAAAAGTGAGATATGAAAGCAAAATCAATAGACGAAGCGAAAAGTTACGCAAAAGCACAAAGCCTGAATAAAGATAACAAAGATGTGGCTATATATATCATTCATTGTAACCGAACAGAATCTTTCTACGTAGATACCGATAGTTTAATACGACTGTGGGAGCAGCTAATCGGCTACTATATCAATGGGGTTTTTACTTCTGAATAATTACACTCCTAATATTAAAAATTCAAAGAAAATGAAAACGATTAGTATAAAGCTATACACCTTTTCCGAACTGGAAAAGGAAGCACAGGACAAAGCAACGGAGCATTTTAGATTCTTTAACACCGATCATAACTGGTGGGAAAGCGAATGCGAGGATTTTATAACTATCTGCTCATTAATTGGCATCCGTATAAACCTGAAAGAGATTTATTTCAGAGGATTTTATTCGCAGGGAGACGGGAGTTGTTTCATTTCAAATATTGATGTATCAGCATTCATTAAAGGTATAGCGGAACAGGCTTGGAAAAGTTATGCCCCCACACTGGAGCTGAACATACAGCCATGTACCATTGACAGGCGTGTAATAAAACTTATCGAAAACAGGACAATAGAAATGCCAATGTGGACAGACAAACCCCACATGGGTTATTATGTAGCGTATTACTCTGAAAGTTATTTACATAAGGATAGCGGCAGGCAACACGCTTTAATTGAGGCTGAAATCGAAAAACTGGACGTGTGGGTATTGCGGACTTTAGAGCAGTTAAACAACTATCTATACAAGTGCCTTGAATGTACTTATGATTATTTGATAAGCGATGAAGCCATACAAGAAACCATAGAAGCGAACGAGTATCATTTTACGCCAAACGGAGTGCATACTGACTGGCTTTGTAATTATGCCGAATAAAAAATCAGCAACAATGAAACTATCTATAACAGATTTAAATGGCCACCCGATTGAGGTCACAGACCTTGACAAAGCGATCAGGATAACAGCCGAATACAAGGCATACAGGCACGAGGACAAAAGTTTTTCTGATTTCGACAACAGGCAATGCGCCTACTGGACAGATATACACGAGAAACTCATGTCATTAAAAAAACAATTAATGAATAATAAAAACTTAAAGAAATGAACGCAAACTTTTTCAAGCAGATAACACAAATGAACATTACAGGTGATTTGCATCTGGTTATTTCAAAGGGTGCAGATAATACCCTTATTGTTACCACACAATTAAACAATGAGCATTGCGGAGACGATGCAAAGCACACCATAGTTCCACTCAATTTAAAGGGAACGGCAGAAGAACTGGACGAGGGATATTTTGAGCGGATAACCGCACCTATTGAAAAGGCTTCGGGATTAATGGTGAACATGGAAGCCTTTTTAAAGCAATTGGAGGAAGCGCAAAAGCAATCTGCTATGGAGAAGGAAAAAGCAGACAAAGAGCGCAGGGAAAAGGAAGCAAGGGACAAGAAGTACAAAGAAGCAATGACAAAAGCGGATGAACTGGAAAAAGAGGGCAAACACCGTGAAGCATGGATGAAAGTACCCGACCCAACCGAATACCCCGAAAACGCCGAGGCAATACGCAAACGTAAATCGCAATTGTCCGACAAGTTCGCATCACCGAGCCTATTCGGGCAAGCAGAGTAAAACAAATTGTTCAACGCCAAAAATCAGCAATCATGTTATTAGCAACACAGTTAGAACGCATATTCCTGTTTGAAGACAAAGGGCAGGAAATCAGGTTGACAGACCCCGAACCCCAATGGAGCGTACAGGCAGTATTGAATTTCTATTCCAATACCTACCCGATACTCACCACTGCAAAAATATCCGCACCTGCTATCAGGGAAGATACGGTGCAGTACCGTTTTGAGAGCGTAATGGGAACAAAAGGTTAATCTAAAAAATAGTAAAACGATGACTTATGCAACAACATATCATATCGGGTACGAGATGCCTACCCAAAGAGCCAAAGCAAAAACGGTTGCACCGCCAGTTGAGCGAGTTCGCAAACTGGATGATCCGTCCAAAGTATGCAGCAGAGATACAAAAGGACAAGCGACAGTCCGTACCAATAACCATGTTGCCAATGGTTTTCTAAAATGTTCCTTCCTGCCAAAGCTGAAAGAAACGGAAACCGTACAGGCTTGTGGGAAATCTGCAAAAACGGAGAGGGATTTTTATAAGTCCCTTTCCCAACTTGCCGAGCATTACGCCATACAGCCCATGCAAACGCAGTCTTATGGCTATCCGTACAATATCGCATTGGCATTATGGGACACGCAGGAACGGTTGGGAAGAAACGTAAGGGATTGGGAAGAAATTAAACTCCTACAGGATAGCAGGAAAACATATTTGACGAGCGAGGAACGATACAATACAGGTGCTACATTGTTCTATATTCCCGTAGTGCCTTTGTACCGAATGCTCAAAAACCCAAAAAGGAAATATACCGCACAGCTTTTGTTATCGGTATGTACTTACCTGTACCACATAGCGGACATACCGTATTACAGGCAGGAAAACAGCTTCCTGTACTGGCAGTACGAGATGTTGAAGGAATGGGTAGTAAGTGATGAATATACGGACGAAACGAGCATCTACCTAAGTGAGTTAGAACAGGCTGAATGGATTGGAGACCGCATGGAACAGAAAATTTTCCACCTTGCCAACCTTACATTTTTCGGGCAACGTCTTGCAAGGCTTAAAACCGCAGATGCCTTAGACCTCGATTGCCTGAAACTTGCCCAGGAAGCGTTTGAACTATATCAACGATACCCTAATGAAAAAGTATTTCGCAATGCCCGACCCAATGGCGAAGCCGAAGAAGACGACATGGAAAACGTCATTCCAATGGATAAGTACGTTTCATTTTGTGCCGATGGAAAAGGCTGGTTAAACGAAAACCTCGAACAATGTGTAAATACGGATTTACAGGAATACGGGCAAATGGAGGAACCTATTATTATTAAGCGCTTTGACGGAAACGACATAGCGGGCAACAATCTCGATTTTGAAAACCGCTTGTTCATCTTAATGGAGGAACTGGCATACCTACTAAGCAACATTTAAAAAAAGAAACGATGAACGATATAACAGGAAACTTCGGAACGCTGTACCACCCCAAAACTGCTTTGGTATTCTATCAAACGAAAGGAACCAACACAGATACTTATGTGGAATACTTCGACATGGACAGCAATGGTACACCCATCAATGCCCATCCATTGACGGTAAGGGAAGCAAACCAACTGGCAAAAGCATTGAAGACGGCAAAGGAAGAAAAAGAACCCTGCCTGAAAGTTAACGGCATTTTGGGTAACCACATTTTACACCTTGACCCGCAGAAAGGCATGGCGATATGGTTTACCAAAACCATGAAAAGGGAACTATACTTTACCGAAAAGTTGGGCATTCCCAAAGGAACCGCCCATGTACCGCCGATGCTGTGGGTGGCAGGCAGAAACAGCCTGTATGTTTTTGCATTGGCATCCAACCGCAGACCCACCACACGTACAACGCTTTATAATGCGCCATTTTTTAACGTGTACGAGGAAGGAAATGTATGTATGGGGACGGTGGATGTGCGTATTAAGAAAACCGCATCACTGGAGGAATTTATCACCGCGTGGGAAGGCTACTTTTTTAATTCCTATTTCAGCCATCTGATGCAGGACTACAATCCGATTAACGGCAATTGTGTAAGCCTTTGGGAGCATCTTATCGCAACTGGAGATGTATTTCCCAAAGAGGTACTGAAAAAGAGTAACATAACCTTAAACGATTTTTTACAATGAATACAGATAAAATAAAAGTCCATTTTACGGACAGCGATTTAATAGACGCCACCAATCCTGTAACGGTAAACCTGATCGGTGCAGGTGGTACAGGCTCGAAAGTTCTTACAGGCTTGTTGGAAATGAATCATAGCCTTATAGCTTTGGGACATGCAGGTTTGCACGTTCGGTTATGGGACGATGATATTGTAACGGAAGCAAATTTGGGACGACAGCGTTTTTCGGAATGTGAAAAAGGACTGTATAAATCGGTAGCCCTGATAAATAGGGCAAACCGTTGCGAGGGTACAAACTGGAAAGCAGAAAATCGAAAATTTGAAAGAGACAGTTTAGGTAGGTTGCCCGAACATGCAGAGGCGAATATTTTTATTACCTGCGTTGATAGCGTAGCAGCAAGATTTGAAATAGCCGATATATTGAAAAAAATGAACAGCGGCAGGTATTATACAAACCGTCCAAGCTATTGGCTTGACTTTGGTAATACCCTTTATACTGGACAGGTCATACTATCCACTATCAGGGAGATACGGCAACCCAAGTCCGAGCGATATGAAACAGCAGCCGTCATGCCTTTTGTTACCGAAGAATTTGGCGACCTATTGAAGCAAGCCGAAGAGCAGGACGACACGCCAAGCTGTTCGTTGGCGGAAGCATTGGAAAAGCAGGATTTGTACATAAACGGCTCGCTTGCTCAAATGGGATGTTCCTTGTTATGGAACCTGTTCCGTAAAGGTCTAACACCATACAGGGGATTTTTTCATAATATCGGGGAGTTCCGCACACAGCCCATTCCCATAGCCTGACCCGCCCCCGATGGCTATCGGGGCGGGCAAAAAGACACTCCCTGCCGACGGGCGGGGCAGTCTTTTTGCTGTAAAGCGGAGCAACCCCTTTGGTAAAATGTCCCCGATGCACAATATCTCTTTGAGCATTTTACAAAAACAGGTTGCGCTCATGTTTGTGGGATATTCGTTATCCCTTTCTTTATTCTGGCAGACTTCTTTTCTTTCCATATAAGCGACCAAAGAAAAGAAGCAAAAGAACGCCGCTGTTGTTGCCGACCGACCAAGACTACTTTCTTTCGTGAGATGGCGAAAAAGAAAGTAGCAAAGAAACCTATGATTGTAATCGAGGTTTAAAATATTCCTTTGCTACTTCGCATATACCAGCACTGAAATAACGTCCCCCATCGCAGATAACACGGATTGCCTTTGCCAGTTCCTGGGGATCTGCGCCTTTCAGGATATATCCATCGGCCCCATTGCGAAGCATTTGCACCACATCATTCTCATCATCGTTTACGCTGAACGCCAAGAATTTCAGTAATGGATATTTTGCCCGTAGTGATTTGACCGTCTCAAATCCATCCATAACCGGCATATTGACATCAACAATACACAGATCGGGGAGCATTTCACAGGCTTCCATTTTTATCAATGCCAACTGGCCGTTTTCGGCTTCAAACACAGTTTCAAGACCATGATCTTTGAGAAACTGGCAGATACTCTCCCTGAGTAGATCGTGGTCATCTATAATAGCTATTTTTATTATTTTTTGTTCGCTCATAGTTTTCCATTTTTATTTGAGTTAAGACATCTCTTCATTTTTAGCAGCATCATTGAGTAAATCGGTCGTTCTTATATCCCTCACGCTATGAGAGATTAACCAGTCGTAAAATCGCCCGACATCATCGGGCGTAAACCGGATCAATTCTCCATTTTTGAGGGAGATGATAAAAAGGTCAATACACACTGTAAAAGCAGATAGCTCAGCGGCGGGAATGTTCAGGGCGGGATAGTTTTTGCTGCCAGTGTCCATATTCTTGTTTTTTGGGTTTAGTGGAGCACTGTACAAAAAAAAGCGCAGGCAACCACACTTACCGATACTGGGGCACTGGTATGCCTGTCTCCGAATAAGCGAGCGCCCACGCCATAGCATGAGCGTTCTTACTTATTGTCTCGGAGATATAAAAATTACCAGTTTTCAGTATCGAGACTTAAAGCAAAAACACTTTAAGATTTTCAATATATTTCTGCAAAGATACCAAACTCCTCTTTATTTTTAAAATGATGCATCTTTGGAGTGCACAGAATTGCCTCGATGTGTAAAAAAGCAGCATTCAGATGCGCCACTTTTTACATTTACAGTTCTATAAGCAAAAAAAATCGGATACCCTTTCAAGGTATCCGATTTACTTTAAGATTTGTTATCGTATGCTTACCGAGAATTTTGTGTTTCTACGTTTTGAGATGCTTTTTCTTTTGCCTTTTTCTGCCTTGAATAGCTCCATAAAAATAATAACCCAAAAATAATCAGGGCATAAGCTATCCATTTGCCAACCCGTTCAATAAACTTAATGGCAACCGACTTCTCATAAGATGAAAAGCCCTCAGCGCCGGTAGGACTGCGCCGGTAAAATTTCCGCCGATTAATCCAATATCGCAGAACTAAGCCCAACACCAGCGCTATAATACCCAATACCAATGATGCAACCATATTCTTAATCTTTACAATTTCACAAGTATAAATTTAAGAAAATTAATCGCCATTTTCTATTCCGAATGTATTCCATTACAAGACCTTCTGCCGGAGTGCGGTTCCTGCGAAAAATCAAGTGACAAAAGTCCGCAAACAGCAAAAGTCCCCGATCATAAAAAATACTTCGAGGACTTTTGTTCGATTTTTTATACCCCTCAATTTTAGTCGCTACTATTGAATTGAAAGCTCAACTGCTTTTCATTACCGAAATTGTCAGAAATCCAAATATCAAAGGATTGCGACACCGCAGAAGCCGATGTATAATATAACCTGAACTGTGTCTGCGGTAATGGGTAGAGATCATTGGGCAGGTATGGCGTTTCATTATAGTATCGTAAGGCTCCTATGCCTTCGAACTGAAAGTATCGGATGTAATACTGGGCGTCACTGAAGTTGCCCGCACGTTGTATGGTAATCCTTATTTCAACGGTCTGTCCGTTCGCCATGTCTGCGGGAACAGGCATCACTTTAACTTCAAACGGGTAATTTTGTTGTATCTCCAATTCGTCCTTATCACAGGATGATAACATGATGGCACTTGTAAAGACCAGGACAAGCATCCACAGAAATTTGCTTTTATTCAATAATCGTTTCATTGTTTGTTCTTTTTAAAAGTTAAACCTTAGTCCAACACCTGCCGATGGACGAAACTGTTTTAAATCCGTACCCCAAACTACTTTGGTACGACCTTGCAGGAGTAGGACAAACCTGTCGGACAGATAGGTTTCAAAAGACAACCGCCCTCCGGCTCCGTAGATAAAGTTGTTTTTATCGAGAATTATTGAACCGTCATAAAGCATTGTCTTACTACGGTTGATGGTTTCGTAGCCTGCAATGGCGCTGAGTCCTGCATTCAGCGTAATGGTCTTTCTTGCATCGCCCAATAACTGAAGACTATAATCCACCTCGCCCGTATAGGCTTCCAATGGTATCTGCAAATCCCTGTAATCGGCAACCTGATGTGTGTACTCCGCACCCCACAGCCAGTAATTGCCATTCTTTCCGTTTACAGTAAGCATGATATTCAGATAATAATTGTCGCTTACTTCTTTGGACAATAAACCTGCGTTAATTTCCACCCCCTTTTGTTTGGGAAGCATACGCTGTGCCTGTACAGCCGTAATGCTTAACATCGCAAGCATTACGGCAAAAATGTATATTCTCATTGTTCTTTCTGTTTGGATTAATTAATCTTTAGGTGCATATCCTTTATTTGCTTTGCGTTTACCAGGTCGGAATTTTCTACCTGTAAGGTTTGCTGCCTGCCGCCGTTCTTTTCAAAGATTTCGATAACCAATACCTTGTCATCGGCAATGGTAAATTGGTCCAGCAGGAATACGTTTTGCTCAACGGTGTTACCGGCGATTTCATCCAGTGGTTTATACAACCGAAGCGGCACCATCGGTTTTTCCTGTACCACCGTGCGCCTGGCTACTTTTTTATCAACTACCTTGAAGTTCACGAAGTCAATATTGAAAGGAACGTTGCTTTTGTTCCTCAATTCGGTGTGGAAATAAAACTTCCCGTTATGAACGTATATGCCCTTTAACAAAAACTGGATGCCATAGCTTTTTGAGCCAATATGCTTAACGATTCTTTTGTTCTTTTTGTAGACTGTTTCTAATATCAGTCCGGCAAGCGAAGGCGGGTTCTTTCCAAGTTCTTCAAAAAGCACGTCATTACTATTTTCCCTGCTGGACATCTTCTGCATCGTAAGCAGGTCGTAGTTCATTGTTGGGGGATTTGGGCTGTAAAAAACATTGAAGTTGTAAAAACGACCGTCATCGGTGATCACCGAAAAATTAGTTTCTTCATCAAAATCTCTCACAGATGCTTTTACACGCAAGACATTTTCGGCATCCTCCGCTTTACCGGCAATGAGATACTCACTACCCAAGTCCACATACCGGATAGCCGCAGGGAAGATCAGGTGAGAAGTTTTGTTATAGGTGACCTCCATCTGGTAAGGTTCCACCTTACCCATATTTAATTTGGTTGTAGTAGTTGCAGCCTGCTGTGCATACGAGTGGAAATGGCCTGCGACAATACAGGTCAAAACCAATATACTTTTAAACAATGTTTTCATTTCTTACTTATTTATTTAGTGTTGAACAATTAGTTTTTTGAAACAAGGAAAAGTTGATGGCCTGCCTTGACGGTTACTTTTGGTGTTTTCACTTTTTTGGAAAAATAGCCGGATATGCCCTGTACCACGCCACGGCTCAAGTCACCCGCCATTTGCTGCCCTGCCGAACGAGTCATCATAATGCTGGTGCCTGAAGTCTGGCTCATGTTGGAGGCGATTTGCGTTAAGGCGTTCATTTCGGGAGAATATGGTACACTTAATCCCTGCTGCCCGTCAAGACCATATACCGTAATATCTACAGGCATGAAATAGCCATCTAATTCAATAGAAGTAACTTTTAGTTGGAGGCGATTGCTCCCAAACTTGGCTCTGGCTGTTATGGTAGTTCCCTGCGGAATAATCCTATTTGTGATATGGGCAGGTTCCAACAAGCGTAGTTTCACATCACTGTCCTCCATAATGGTCTGTGTTTCCTGTACCACCGCCCTGATGCTGTTTTTAGGCTGTATCACCTGCTCCGAAACACCCGCCGTATAAAAACCCCGGTTCCGGGTTTCATTCCAGCTTGCAAGAAAAGCACTGTCGGTCGGCTCACGGTAAAGGGCGGAAACAGCATTTTTTCGGCTCGGGGTGAATGCTGCAAAGTGTTCCTTTTGCGTGGCCTGGGACGATGCCGCAGTTGCGGAATCGCCTTTGGCTGACTGTGCAGGATTATTCATACCTGAAGGCAGATAGCGTGAAGCCATCTCGTAAGATTTTTCCATCAGGGCCAGTTGATCCTGTACCGTAGAGGTCGGAGGTACATTTTTTTCTGCCAGTTGTTCCTTCAGTTCTTCAACCTGCTTTCGCAGTTCCTGTGTCTCGTAGTTGTTATCCTGATAGAATGAGCTCAGGGTACTCTGCGCATTGCGGTAACTATTCAGGGCAGGATTACCCGACCTTTTTTTGCCATCTTCGTAGCCAGTGTCTTCTCCAATGCCTTCCTCCGGCTGCTCCATCTGCTCATCAGTTGCACTGTCAGTGCTCCAGTAGTCAGAAAGCGAGGTCAGTGCATCACGTTTTTCCTGCATTTTCTTTTCGAGCATTTCCTGTTCGTAAGCCTTTTGTTTATCAGATTGAAGTCCTGCATCGGTGGCTTGCGGCACGGCATCGTTTAAACCGATATCCTCTACTTTTTTCTTGTCAGAAGAAGGTTTGAAGATCAGGTACATGCAACCGAAAAACACAATACCCATCAGGATAAAAATGATCGGCTTTTTAAGTTTTTCAGCCTTTTTATGCACACGCTCATTGGGTGCATCTGTACCGGTTTTCTGGTCATCTTCCTCGACCAGAAAACTCACTCTTTTGTTTTCGTTATCTTTCATACATTTTATTTTTAAGAATTTTTGAAATACTGTCCTGCGATGGAACCGAGGACTTTTTTTGTTTGATAACCGGGTTCTCAATATGCTCGATGCTCATTCCCTCGTTGGGTTTGCCAACGTCATAACATACTTTCACGATGACGATGACAGACAGTAACGCATAACCGGCAAAGAGCAACAACATATATCGGTGCTGTTTTTTCCAGGGCAATGCACGCCACCGTTCATCGAGCTTGTCGATCCGGTTATTGATGATTGTTCTTAAATTTTTCATTCCATAATTTTTGTTGCGATTTTTATAGCCTTCGCCCGGTGCGGGAAACAACGTTTTGTATGGCCGCATCACTGACCATAGCAATAGCCTCTTTTGATCTGGGTGCGCCAATCGTAGACAGGTTATTTAATTCTGTTTTTTTCAGCAGTTGACCAAAACGATCTTTTTTCGTGACCTCCATTTTTTGGAGGTTAAATTTTCCGTTCTGGTATTTTACCCACATGCTGCATTCAATTCGCGGTTTGTCTTCACCCGACCATTGCAGGTATCCCGTCAATAACAATACAGGCTTAGCTACACCCTCTACACCATTGCGGCAGTTGTCCAGGTATTCGCCAATACTTTCTTTCAGCTTTCCGGCATACGCACCCTGCGTATGGAAATAACCGTCATATCCTTTGTCAGTAAGGATTTTCGCAAACGTGTTCAAATCTGATAATGCTTCCATAATATTGATTTTAGCGGTCTATGACCTCCACGTCTTTGTTTTCCAACACAGCAAACTTTTCGATATTAAAGCCCTGCGGGTTGTTGTCGGATCGAACAGAGTTGACCAGATAGCAGGCGGTAACCAGGCTGCGCCTTGTTACATTGCTTGAACGGATGATAAACTGTTTGGCATAAGTTCTTACGGCATAGGGATAGTTGTCAAAATTGCAGACTACACTGTCCACTTCGATGCGTTGCTGTACGTTGCCGGATATGATCCGGTTGTAGTAACCTTTTTCCGAAAGATCCTTGTAATAATCAAAGGCGCTTTTGTCGGCAAGGTTGAACGCCCGCTTCATATTGCTTTCGATGGCATTTTTGTCCGGTGCCAGCGTAAAGAACAGTTCATGAAAGCGACGTACATGCTCACGGGCTTCTACCGGCCTGTTAATACTTGCGTCCTGCGAGAGTGCCAGCATCAATGATTTGCCGTTGTCAAGCACATAAACTTTTTGCCTTTGTTGCTCCGCAAAGCGGTAGGATTGCCAAACGGCATATCCCACCACGCTGATGCAGAGTACGGCAAATACAATGGCATATAGCCTTATTTGCCTGAAACTGTTTTCGATGTTTCTTAAAGTCTTAAATTCCATTTCTATTAATGATTATTATTTGTTCAATAGCCTGCCACCGATATTGCCTGCCACAGCTCCGGTACCGGCACCTGCGATATTTCCTGTTTTCGATGCGGTCTGGTTGACATTGCGCATAAAGTTCCCTGCGCCTCCTGCCTGAATGACCCAACCCGCTACTGTTGGAATGGTGAAGTAGCCGACAATGCCAATCAGCATGAATATCACATACACCGTATTGGAGGTATCAGGTATGTAGATGGGATCAGCCAGCATCTCGATGTCCCGCTCCAGGATAAGCGACTGGATTTTGGCGAGCATAGAGCTAAACATATCGGCGATGGGCAACCACAGATATACACTGATGTATCGCGTGAGCCATTGCGTAAGCGTGGACTGGAAGCCATCCCACACCGATATGGCAAAAGCTATCGGCCCCAGTATTGAAAGCACGATCAGGAAGAACGTTCGTATCGTGTCAATGACCAATGCCGCCGCCTGAAAAAGCATTTCGAGCAGTTCCCGGAACCAGTCGCGGATACTTTTCTTTAGATCGTACATTCCTCTTTCCATGTACATGCCCGACATCGTTACCAGGTCGGAAGGTGACCAACCCAGCTCGTCCAGCTTTTTATCAAACTCTTCGTCCGATACCAGATAGGCTGTTTCGGGATTACGAAGCATTGCCTCCCTTTCCAGCAGGTCTTTTTGTTCTTGCAGCTTGTTCAGGTCAAGTACCTGATTTTGCAGCATAGCATTTGTGCCTTTCACCACCGGGCTTAATACCGCATTGATAGTCCCCAACACAATGGTTGGGAAGAACATTATGCAAAGCCCGATGGCAAAAGGTCTTAAAAGAGGAAACACGTCTATCGGTTCTGCCCGACTGAGTGCCTGCCATACCTTTAAAGCCACATAGAATAACGCGCCTAACCCGGCTATACCTTTTGCCACTGCCGCCATGTCTGCTGATAATGGCACCATCTCATCGTACAGCGAGCGCAGGAGTTGATGAAGATTTTCCCATTCCATAGCTTACCAGTATTTTTGTTCAGCAGTACCATATAGCTCCAGCACTCTTTTGGTGTTGTTCTGTTTTTTTGCCCGCAGAATGCTCACAGAAATATTCTTGTTGGTATAGTAGCGGACAAGATTATGATAGTCCTTAACTTCTTTGTACACACGGTCAATGATGTCCATGCGCTCCTTGTCGTTCAGTGAGAGGCCGTTGGAGGAAACAATCTGCTTCAACTCCTTTAACAGTTCGGTGCTTTCGTTCAGCAATGTGGAATAGCCATTAGCAATTGCCGAAAGCTCCTGTGGTGTGAAATTGGGATCGTTCATCATCTTTCCAAAATTCTTTACATACATTTCGGAAACATCACCTACAAGTAAAACAGTCTGCTGCACCTTACGTGCATCTTTGACAAGATTGTTCACGGCTTTGAGTTTGTCGTAATATTCCTTGCCCTGGTCGTACACTTTCTTTACCTCGTTGAAGTTTTTCACCACATTAGACACCGTGGATGAAGTCTGTACAATTTCATTGGCACTATTGAGAATACCGGATATAAGATTTCCGGGATCGGTCACGACCCATTGCGCTTTTGCACAAGGTGCTACGGCAAGCATGATTGCCGTACACACTACTAACGTGATCTTTTTCATTGTTTCCTGATTTTTAAAATGATTAATAATTATTTTTCTTGTCTCCTTCAGGTGGAAGGCATTATATCTTCCTGCCCGTTTTTCTGCCGACTCCAGTGGATTGTTTCTGTTGCAGATCATTGAGCCGGATAAAAAAATCCTGTAGGCTTTGAGGCTTGGTGGCTGCAACATCCTTACATAGTTTTGCAAAATCTTGATCCTCCTTGTTTGCGGGATCGGCTTCAAATATTAAAGCCTTGTTGCCCCCTATGGGCAGTGTGATTTTTTCTTTTTCCATCTTTCCAGTTTTTTAAAATGGGTTAATAGTTGTCTGCTTTTTCACGCCTCTGAAGAGCAATGCGTTTGATAGCCATTTCCACATTGCCATCCAGTTCATGGGCGAGTTGCATCACTTCCATTTTTTCCGACTCCTCTGTGGTATAGGCCAGGTACTCTTCCAGGCTAACTTCGGTGGCATATACAGCCGAGTGCGTACCGCCCAGCCCGATCCAGACTTCCTTGTAAAGCCTGCTGGCATCATTGTTCATATTGATCGAAAGGATCTGGGATTTTTCTTTTTCGGTGAGGCCAAGCATTGCCTGGATGTCATCGAATTTGTTCATGTATTTGCGCTGGTCTAATAAAATTTTGCAGTCGCTATTATTGATGATGCTTTCCTTTACGATGGGAGATTGGATAATATCATCGACTTCTTGTGTCACGACGATAGCCTCGCCAAAAAATTTCCGGACGGTTTTGAATAAATATTTTATATACTCCGCCATTCCCTCTTTCGCAATGGCCTTCCACGCTTCTTCGATCAAAATGAGTTTACGCACACCTTTTAGCCTGCGCATCTTGTTGATGAAGACCTCCATTATGATGATCGTTACGATGGGGAACAAAATTTTGTGATCCTTGATCGCGTCAATTTCAAAGACTATAAAGCGCTTGGAAAGCAGGTCGAGTTGCTTATCAGAGTTGAGTAAGTAATCATACTCGCCGCCTTTGTAATACGGTTCCAGCACGTTGAGGAAGTTGGCAAGATCAAAGTCTTTTTCCCTTACTTTCTTTTCTTCCAGCACTTCCCGGTAGTCGCTCTGTACGTATTCATAGAAGCCGTTAAAGGAAGGATAATCCTCATGCTGTTTGATGCGTTCGATATAACCGCTCACAGCGTTGGATAACGCTACTTCCTCGGAGCGTTTCGGGGGTTCGTCGTCACGTTTCCAAAGGGTAAGAATGAGTGTTTTGATGCTTTCCCTTTTTTCAATATCGAACACACCATCGTCTGTGAAGAAGGGATTAAAAGCAATCGGGTTATCCTCAGTGTACGTGAAATACACACCGTCTTGTCCTTTGGTTTTTCCCTTAATGAGTTCGCAGAGTCCCTGGTAACTGTTACCGGTATCCACGAGCAGAACGTGAGCGCCCTGTTCGTAATACTGTCGTACCATGTGGTTGGTAAAAAAAGACTTGCCTGAACCCGACGGACCTAATATGAACTTATTGCGGTTCGTAATGATGCCACGCTTCATGGGCAGATCTGAAATATCCAGATGAATAGGCTTGCCTGTAAGCCTGTCGGCCATCTTAATACCGAAGGGTGAGGGTGAACTCTGGTAATTAGTTTCTTCGGTGAAGAAGCACAATGCCGGTTCAATGAACGTATAAAAACTTTCCTCTGCCGGGAAATCCCCTGCATTTCCCGGCATCGCTGCCCAATACAGCGTGGCAACGTCTGTGGTGTTATGCCGTGGCTTGCATTCCATCAATGCCAGTGCACTGCCCGTGTCGTTCTTCAGGTGCTTCAGCTCATGCGGATCGTCTGACCAGGCCATCACGTTGAAGTGTGCCCGGATAGAGGAAAGCCCATAGCTGTGCGCTTCATTGAGATAACGCTCGATCCACTCTTTGTTGATCTGGTTGGCACGACTGTACCTTGCCAGGGAGTGCATATTGCGTGCGGACTTTTCAAACTTGCGCAGGTTCTCTTCGCTGTTATCTAAAAACAGATACTGATTGTAAATGTGATTACAGTTAAGCAGCAACCCTACAGGCGATGCAAAGGATAAAAGGCAGTCGCTCCTGTCTGTTGAAAGTTTTTCGTATCGGGTATTTGCCGATACCGTTCCGGGAAGGTCGTCCGTATCAGATAAGGTATGCAGACTTAAACGTTTATTGCCTACACGTACTTCCTCATTTCCCAGGCCGATATCCTGCATAGCTGTCCCCGCTTCCCTTGACAGGGTAAGATATTGCTCCAGTAATCCCAGGCTTTGCGGCGCACCAATGATGTCTTCTTCGCTAAGGCGTTCCAGTTTCACAAACCCGCTATCGTTCACGATCCGCTCAAACTGAGCGACCGCCTCCATAAAACGGCGAACGGTTTCCCTGTCCCTGATTTCTTTGGGGATAAGAACACCTTTACAAAGCGAGCTGAAATTGCTTTGCATCCGCATTCGTTCCTTTGTTGTCTTGGTCAGGAACAGGTAGCAATAATGGTTCAGGAACGGGCGCTCATTAAAATGGCGCTGATAAGATTTTGCAAGAAAGCTCTGGTTCTCCTGCGCAATGTCGGGATCGTAGTTCTCTCTGATATACCAATCTTGCTTGTGGATAATGGAAAAGTCCGGCAATGTTTTGATCGCCTTGTGCCATGCCGAATGGATGGCATCATATTCCGGTGCAGCTACGGTGAACAGTTCCGGCAGATGTACCCGAAAACATGCCGTTATATCTGCATCCTTGGAGATGATGCAATGGTTCTCCACTGCGAACAGCGGAAACTTACTTTCCAGTGTCGTGGTCTTTGCGGTGTTTCTCATACGGCACTGGATTTATGGGTTAACTTCAGGTAGCGATGTGCAGGCTTGCGACAGACGATGTACTTCGGATGTCTTTTTCTTGCACCGAGCTTCATTAATCCGTGCTCACCGTACTTACCATTGAGCGCAAATGTTTGCCAGATAATGAGCGATGCACCACCGGCTCCAATAAGCAGGCAGATATAGGAGTTCACCCCAGCCATATACATCACCATCACAAGGATCAGCACACCGAGCAATCCACCTGCAAAAATGAACAGGTACTGCGCCTTCAATCCGTTGAACTCAACTGTTCTTCCGATGCCTTTATTGATATTGTATTTACTCATAGGGCGTCGGATTAAAGGAAGAATGAACGAAGGATGGTAGCAGCCACAATAAGGAAGATGCACGCACCGAACCAGCTTGCCGCAGTCTTGCTCGTGTCGGGATCGCCACTGCTGAATTTGTTGTACACCTTAACACCTCCGATTAACCCAACGACGGCTCCAATGGCATAAATTAATTTGGTAGCCGGGTCAAAATAAGAGGTCACCATTTGTGTGGCCTCGTTGATGCCCGCACCTCCATTTCCTTGAGCGAATACACCAAATGCTGACAGCAATGCAGCGCCTGTCAGCCACACTTTTTTTCTTTGCTTTTCCATGTTTGAACTGAATTATTTTGTTACTACTTTCCCGCTTCATGCGGGCTTCGGAACAAAAATGTCATGGAAATTGAAGCGCTCTAACGATGTGTCTTTCAGTGGAATTACTTGGCAGTAGGTGGCTTTGTGATGAGGTTTCGGGGCATAAAAAAAGTGTCAGGATTCTACAATCCTGACACTTGAAAATGAAGTACAATAAGCAGCAGTTTTTTAGTCGATCTACATCTTTCGACCTTTACCTTTTTGCGATTTATTTACTGGCGGTTTGATCATCGGTTTTTGTTTTTTCGCCTGCTTTTGTTGCCTTTTCAGGTTCTCCTTTATAATTTCCGGCAAGTATGTTTGCTGCCACGGAATTGTTTGAGCGATGAAATGGGATTTTACGCCGATCTTTTTTAAGTCGTCTTTTATATCCCAACCACCGTGCCTGTTCCACCCAATAGGATCAAGGTCTTTCTGGAATGGGAACTGAACCGCTATCAGGTCTTTTGGAAAGTCAGTGATCTTATCGTAATCCAGTTCCCTAAATTCATGTTTCTTTGGATCGTAGGGTATCAGGTAGGCGTTCCTGTCTTCAGAAAAATAATGATCGATTTCATCGAACACTATTCCATTAGATAAAAAATCATCTTTTGGCCGCAGCATATCCATACGTATGTCCACATAAAAAAGATGACCGGCAATATCAACAGTAGGTAGCCTTCCTTTATTCAACCGCAGGTCAAAAGCATACTGATCCACCATCAGTTCAAAATCAGTTTTAGTCTTTACCTCATCCACGGTGAGGCCATACTTTTGTGCCATACCAACGGGATCAAGCCCCACAAATTCCGGTATCTCTATCAATACATCGCTTTTCTCAAATACATCGGGAATATTCTTAGTTTTCCTGTTGTATTCAAAAGAATACCCTTCACCAAAGTCTGTCATATCTTTAAAGGAAATTACATTGCCTTCATTGGCTTTTTCCCGAAGTTCAAATTTGCTCACATCAACAACGAAGGCTGTTCCTTCTATATCCACTGTAGGCAGGTCCGGTTTTGAAGGTTTGGTATTCAGGTTATGAAGTGCCCAATGGTGCTCGCTTTTCAAGGTGTTGATATATTCTTCATAGGGAATGGTCTGCGGATCATAATGCATGGTAAGCGTCCTGTACATCAATCCATAGCGGGGATCATTCCCGTACCCCAAATTGGTGCCGATGGGGTCAAGGTCGGATAGACTGGGAACCTCCAGGATCAAACGGTCAGTGTTTTTGTCAATAGTACCATCCCTGAACGGATCTTCAACCCTGGAGGTTGATGTGTTGTAAAACAGGCGATACGATTCACGGTCTATGGAAAAGTAATCATACAGCGCGTTCAGGTAAATGGTTTCCCCGTTGCCATCCTGCGGACGTAATGCGTTGCCAGCTACATCAATTTCAAATCTTTTCCCGGCGAGGTCTATGGTTACAGGAATACCGTCCATCCTTCTGCCAAAAATGTCCTGGTCTACCATAATCTCAAAATCGGTTTTTTCCGAAATATCTTTCAATGTGCACCCGTATTTGCGGCACATGCCGTCCGGATCAATCTCACCAATGCAGGGTATCTTAACGGTAATAAGCGGATCACCTGCGGGCGCCGTTTCGGGTTTGCCTAAAACAACAGGTTTGTTCCGCAGATAAGGAGAATGCAAAACATGGAATTTTTTGGAAACCCCGCTGTAATCAAACTCATAGTGCGTCTCATAATTCCGCATAGATGAAAAGTAAATCCGGTTGCCTGGATTTGCCTTTTCTGAAAGGACTATTTTGTCAATGTCAAAGAGAAACTCCGTGCCCTCAATGATCACCGTTGGCTTGTCATTTTTCATTTTTTCATTTTTTAATACATCAGTTGCTACATCTTGCGCCCGCGTTTTCGGGATTTGTCAACCGTATGATCCGGTTTTTCCTTTTTCGACTCCTTTTGCAGCTTATCCAGATTCTCTTTGATCCTTTCAGGTACATAAATATGTTCCCAGGTTTCAGTAACGGCTTTAAAGTTCATCCGTAATCCCGGTTCTTTCATTTCATCGATCAGGTCAAAGCCATGCTTTTTGTTCCACCCAACAGGGTCAAGTATGGCTTCGTTCGGGAAGGAGACAACCATTAGGTCTTTGGGAATTTGCGTGATCGTTTCGTAATCTATGTCCCGGAACTCATGTGCTTTCGGGTGGTATGGAATAAAGTAGCGTTGCGTATCATGATCATAGAATTTCTCGATTTCGGAGAACACGATGCCTTTGGAACTAAAATCATCTTTTGGGCGCAGCATATCCATCTGTAGATCCACATAAAAGGTATGCCCTTCAATATCCAGTGTAGGCAACACGCCCTTATTCCAGCGCAGGTCCAGCAGGCTGCCCGGCTCTATGGTCAGCTCAAAGTCGATCTTGCCTTTTACCTCCTCCAAACTCAGGTTATATTTTTGGGCGACACCAATGGGGTCAATGCTGGTCAACTCAGGTATTTGCACCATTTGCAGATCGGTTGAATCTGTAAAGGCCAGTTCCCTTCTTCTTTCATTGGTAGGAAAATTTTTGGTACTTACATCATAATGAAAAGTATATCCGTTTCCGTTACCAACATATTGCATTTCCTTTACGCGCATCACATTTTGCGGGTTGGCTTTTTCCCGCAATTCATCTTTGAGCCCGTCAACGATAAATTCCGTTCCTTCAATGAACATCGTTGGTTTTTCCCGCTCTGTTTTTGCCGCTTCTTTTTGCTGGCGCACTTCAACCACCCAATCAATATAGCCTTTTGCGTCTTCCATATTATGAGGAAACGATTTCCTGCGCCCGGACAGCTTGGAATCATCAAGACCAACTATAAACCCGTATTCGGGAAAGTCTTCTGTACGATAAACAATAATGAGGTTATTGATGTTCTTTTCAGCAACATTGTTCCTGTGGCTGGCGATGGTATGTCCTTTATATTCCTCGAATATATAGTCGGGATCATTTTTTGAAACCATGTTCGTGTGTTTTAATTTAATTGAATGACTACCTGCTGCGCCCGCGTTTCTTTACCTTATGAACGTTATGCGCAGGGATGCTTTTCTTGGATACAGAAATAATGGGTGATTTTTGATCCGGCTTAACCCGCTGGCTATTGTTCCTTTTGACGGTCTCCGCAAAGCGGGTCTGATCCCACGGAATAATATTCGATTGAAAATGTAACTGCGGCCCTTTCTGTTTAAGGCCGGCCACTACATTAAATCCGTATCTCCGGTTCGCCCAAATGGGGTCCAGCCAATCTTCATGAGGTATCTGGACAACGATTACATCTTTCGGGATTTCTTTGCTGCTCAGACTTACTTCCTGGAACGTATGTGTTTTTTGATTATAGGGAATGGTATATGTTTCGTTTTTCGGCGAGTAGTAATATTCAAGTTCAGAGAAGATGATACCGCGTGACCATATATCATCTTTGGGACGGAGCCTGTCCCTTGCAAGGTCAACATAAAAAGTATGGCCCGCAATATCAATAGTAGGCAACATCTGTTGTTGTTCCAGCTTATTAATGACAGTCTGATCTACCATCAGATCAAAATCGGACATATTCTGTATTTCACTTTCCGGTACGCCATGCTTTTTTGCCATACCAGCCGGGTCAAGCTCTACGAAGTCAGGTATCTGGACAACGGTATAATCCCATTGATCTATTCCGGGCAAGCCTTTACTTTTTCGGCTGTAAGGGAACTCATATCCTGAACCGGGAAGCTCCCGCATGTCCAAAAAGGAAATAACATTTTGCCGGTTGGCTTTCTCCCGCAGCTCCAAACGGTTCACATCCACGATAAATTCCGTCCCATGTATGTTGAGTATTGGAAGTGCCCTTGCCGTATCGGTGGGTAGCCTAAAAGGGATATCCGTACGCATATCATTGACTTCATATTCTTCTTTTGGTCTTAATTGCTCGGCGGTATTCCGCTTTATGTGCATCGGCACATCGGTTTCCTCCCAGGGCAGGATGCGGGCTTCATGATGCATCTGGAAAGACTCCAGGCTTTTGAAGTTGGGGAGACTGAAACCGTATTTTTTTGCCCAGCCCGGTTCATCCATTTCGGCAGCATGGGGAAACCGTACCATAATAAAATCTTTCGGGAGTTCAGTCAGGGCGGAAGTATTGTGCTGCTGAAACTCTCGTGTAGCAGGATTATAAGGTATTACATACGCTTGCCGTTCGTCATCATAATATTGCTGTATTTGGTCAAAGCCTATGCCTTTGGATCTGAAGTCATCCTTTGGGCGGAGTTTATACATTTGCAGGTCTACATAAAAGGTATGCCCCGCAATATCCAGCGTGGGCAGGATGCCTTTATTTAACCGTAAGTCGAGCGGGCTGCCCGGCGCAATCATCAGATCGAGATCGGACTTTCCGATCACCTCTTTCAATGGCCGCCTATACTTCTCCGCCATACCTAATGGGTCAATGCGGGTCAGTTCGGGTATTTCCACCCTCGGAAAGTCATCTATATAACTAAGATCAACGATCTTACTTTCGTCAACAATATTTTTTGTACCCAAATCATAATAGAAGAAATAGCCATTGTTATTTCCTGTGTACCGCATATCAGTTATGGGCATTACATTTTGCGGATTATTCTTTTCCCTTAGTTCTTCTCTGAGAACATCTATAATAAACTCCGTTCCTTCAATTTGGATACTTGGCAATGTTCTTTCCATCTCCCTTTAATTTTGAAAAACAAAAGGGAGCTGTCTTTTCAGACAAACTCCCCAATGTCAAAGTCACTCAGATCATTTTTCCGCAAATCGGAAGAACCGGAATCCATTCCTGTCGGCAGGCTCCTGTCCAATAATACTGCAATCTTTCGGGAAGCGCCTTCCATTGAGTTTTCCAAAAGGCTGAATAGTTCGGTTCCCTGTATCCTTTGAACTATATCCACCGCTTTTTGCTGCAAGGCCGGTTCCAGCACTTCTTGCTGTAACAAGGCCCCCACGGTACTCAGTTCGTCGAAGGTAACCCCTGTGGCAAAACCGTCATCGCCGTTCGGATAACCATATCCATTCCATTCTTCTTCCTCTTCTTCAAGGTTGGGGCCGTCCCCAAAAACTTCATCCAGCTCTTCCTGCGGAATTTCCCTTGCGAAACCCTTTTCACTGGTTTCTGTTTCAAAATTATCAGCCGTAACCTTCGGTTTAGCTAAATGGCGTTGGGTGGCATTACTTGGCACTGCTTGTCGTACAGGCGGCTTTGGCTGGCCCATTATTTCCGGTAAATCAGGATTTACAGGAGGCTGTTGCCGATTGTTCCGCTCCACTTTTTTAATGGTAATTTTGTCCTTCGCCAGCAGAACAATGACGATGAGCAGGCATATTAAAATCAGCAGTTCCATAACTAAAATATAGGTTTGTTCTTGTCGTTATAAATGGTTTTTATTTCCTGGCCAAAATCCTGGAAGTGGTGCTTCAGAACACTATGCAGATAATCAGCAATGGTAATTTTTCCCGCACCAAGTATAAATGCAATGTGGGACAGTTTTTCGTGGAACTCCGGGCTGGCATATACCGTTTTCCCGTCCTTTGCCAAAAAACCGGTAGGTGTTAAGAATGCCGATTGATATTCGGCAATGCGTAACGTGTTCCTTTGTTTTTGATTTGTCTTTTTCATGATCCAATACTTTAAAAAATGGGTTTAAACTTTTCATTAAAATCCTTGGTAATTGCCTGCTCGAACTGCTCGAAATGATGTTTAAGTATATTGTCCAGATAAGCGTACAACGGGATTTTATCATCTCCAATGACGTGAACAATCCTAACGATACGCTCATGGTATTCGGGGCGTATGTAGATCGATTTTTCACCCCGGCACGCCATTGCGTGCTGTTTCAGGAACTGGGTTCCGTAGCTTTCTTTTTTAACGGAGCCATTACCTGCCTGTATGGTCTTTGCGTTTTTAATATTCTTTTTCATTGGTTTTGTTTTACTATAAAATGGGTTTATACCTGTCATTGAAATAATCCGTTATCTCGTTGCCAAATTCCCTGAAATGATATTCGAGAATATTGTCTATGTAGGAATAGAGTGTCGTTTTATCCTCCCTTGCCAGTTGAACGATCCGCAGCAGCCGCTCGTGAAACTCCGGTCTGATATATACCACTTTCCCATTTCTTCCGGAAGGGTAACGATTGGTCAAGAAAACATCTTCGTAGTCAATTTTCTTTGATGAAGCAGACTTTGTTTTTTCACGGGCTTTAGGCTCTTTATGCTCCGCCTGATCCTTATCCGTCTTTGTTACCGGAGCAGGTTCAGCGCCGCTCATAATGTTCATCAGGTAATCCTCATCCACGTTGGGCTTCTCAAATCCTTTCTTTATGTTATCTGTATCCATATCACAACTGATTTAAGAATGAACAATTTTTAAGAACTCTTGTACAAAGAGATCCATTTTAGTCATTTTCAGCAGGCCCGGTTCTGCCGCAAGCAGGCTTGAACGGAAGATGTAGTTGCCCGTATCGTCCGTTTCCTTGCGGAAGCGCTTGCTGTCCATAATTCTTGTATCCATAATGGAAAGGCCAAGCTGTCCGATCACCTGTTGGTAAGCATCGTAAAGCATCGTCTTCTCCCTGCCGTCCACCTGGTTCCAGAACAACCAGAATACCTGCTCTTTATTGGCGTTTTCAATTTCAGGAAGCTGGAGAAATGCTTTTGCAAATCCGAGCGTACTTTCCACTACAAACCGGTCCGCAGTGAGCGGCGAAAAAATAAAGTCCATTGCTTTCAGCGTTGTCAGCACGCCCTTTGTGTTTGCCGTTCCCGGCAAGTCAAAAAAAATCATATCGGGGTGTGCCGTCGATTGCTGCACATACTCCAACGCTTTGTCCAGCGCTTCATCTGCCCTGCAACGGATAATGGGATAGGCTTTCTTATTGATAGCCTGGAATTGTTTCATTGCAGCTTTTTTGTGATAGTCGTTCTGCATAACGGTCTTCAGATCCCTTTCCCTCATTTTGCTTAGGCTGTGCTGGGGAAAATCGCAGTCCAGTACCACTATATTAAATCCGAGCCGGTAATGGAGCAAGCTGGCAAGCAGGGTTGTTATGGTTGATTTTCCCACGCCGCCTTTTTGTGTGGAGAAGCTGATTTTTAAAGTTTTTTTTACTGTTTCCATTTTTCTAAAATTTAAAATTGTCCATTTGATAAATTGTGCAGTTGTACTGCCGCTTTTCTGCTTTACCATTTTTCCGGGTTGCTGTACCGTTGTGTTTTTTTACAGTTTCCCTGTTATATGCTTTTGCTTAAATCTGAAAACCCGTAAAGGTTTGTTTCTGTAAACATTGCTGCTTTTACGTTTTTATGGTTTTAAAACTTTATACTTTTACACCCCTGCATTTTTAAACCTGTGTTCTTTTCCTGTTTTCTGTATGTGCTTGAAACAGCACATACATTTTGTTTTTTTCTTTTCCGCACTTTTTTCTGTAAGTGCTCCTGTACAACTTTGAAACAAAGAAAATACCTCGGGCAGCTATATTTTAGAATGTGGTAGTCATTGGCGTTCAGTGGCAGTCTTTGGCAGTGTGGAGCACTGTAATGCTTTGACAAAGCAGCCCTTACTTTGTAATAGCTCCAATGCTATGGGTAAATGGAAAGAACATTACAACATACAGGTAACAGGTGGAACGGCTCGCAGCCGTTTTTTTCTGCTTTATCTAATCCGTCCCGCAGGGCGGATTTTTCTGTTCACCCGAACAGAGCAAGTTGTGTTTTGAGGCACTCGGAACCTGTTCCGTGCCTCAAAACAACTTGCCCTTGCAGGGGGCCGGAAAACACCCTCCGAAGTCGGGGTTTTTGTTGGATTACTGAACGATCAGCTCGCTGACGCTCGTTTTAAAAATTATATAGTTATGAATGAACAGCAGAAAAAGAAACAATACAAAGGTGGTCGTAATCCTAAAGCAAACCCAAGCATCCACCGTTATGTATTTCGTTTGACGGACGAAGAAAATGCAAAATTCCTATCGCTCTTTGAAGCCTCTGGAGCAGATAACAAGGCGCAATTTGTTACTTCTTTACTGTTTGATAAACCGGTAAAGAGTGTGAAAGTAGATATGGCCGCAATGGATTATTATACCAGACTAACCGCGTTGTTCGGCCAGTTCAGGGCAGTTGGGATTAATTATAACCAGGTCGTGAAGATCCTTTACCGCAATTTTTCGGAGAAGAAGGCCGCCGCTTATCTCTTTAAACTGGAAAAACAAACGGCAGAACTCGCAAAATTATGCCGGGATATTATGGAGCTAACAAAGGAGTTTGAAGTCAAACACCTGAACAAAAGCGGGGAGAAATGATAGCGAAAATTGGTCATGGTGTAAATATGACAGGTGCACTTTCTTACAATCAGCTTAAAGTAGACAAGGAAAACGGGAAGGTTTTAGCAACACAAAGGATTATGGAAACACCGGATGGCAGCTATTCGGTAGCTCAGTTATACCGTTCTTTTGAACCTTACCTCATCGCAAATAAAAAAACCGAAAAGCCCGTATTGCATATATCGCTCAATCCCGATCCCGGTGATAAAGTAACGGATGAAAATTTCAGGCAGATTGCCAAAGACTACATGGAGCGAATGGGCTACGGAGAACAGCCCTATGTCGTTTTTAAGCACACCGACATTGAACGCACGCATATCCATATTGTGTCTACCTGTGTTGACCGGTACGGCAAGAAGATACCCGACACATTTGAGAAGCTGCGCTCGATGGATGCTTGCAGGGCGTTGGAGCAAAAGTATAACCTCATACCTGCAACAGAGAAACAGCGCACCGGCAATGATCAGCTATTCCGCCCGGTTGATTATAATGCCGGGGACATTAAGAGCCAGATCGCATCCGTAGTGCGGCACCTGCCAAAGTATTACCAGTACCAAACGCTTGGAGCCTACAATGCCCTGCTTTCGATGTTCAATATTACCGCTGAAGAAGTAAAGGGAGAACTACATGGACAGTCCAGGCACGGCATCGTGTATTTTGCGCTGAACGAACACGGAGAAAAAGCCAGTAACCCTTTTAAGTCATCCCTTTTTGGTAAAGATGCCGGATGGGACACGTTGCAACAGCATTTTATCGAGGCCAAGAAAAAAATGAAGACTGATCCAGCAAAAGCCATCCTCAAAAATACCATTGAAGCGGCAATGCACCTTACCGGCACCGAGGCCGATTTTAAAAAGCAACTGATGGAGCAAGGCATTAACACCGTTGTACGACGCACCGGGGAGGGGCGCATTTATGGCATGACGTTCATAGACCATGAAAGCCGTACGGTTTGGAATGGATCACAACTGGATACAGATCTTTCAGCCAATGTTTTTAACGATTGGTGGAAAGAGCAGTTTGCAGAACATCGTCAGGACGCCGACGATGCAAGGATCAACACGCCATTGCCAACCACTGGTAAAAATGTCGGGGAAGCGTCAGACGAAACCCATGAGCTTTTTGATTTTCTGAACGAAGAACAGCCTGCCTACCTCAATGAAGACTTAGGACTTATAGATGGGTTAGGTGGGTTATTGCCTGAAGCCCAGGGAGAAGATTACGAGGAACAGGATTTTGCTAACCGGATGAGGAAAAAGAAGAAAAGCAAAAGACAGGGCAAACAGTAACAACTTAGGAGCAGAAAATTGTTTTGAACAGACCTGCCATTGCCAATTACAGGCAAACAATAGCTTACTTTTCTACTATCATTTTATGATGCTTTTTACCCCATTCAATCATTTGAGTAATTAGGTTTCCGTATTCTTTGGAATATTCTGTGAACACGTATTCAACGGTAACCGGTGCATCTGTGCGCACTGTTCGGGTAATTAGTTTATTGTCTTCCAACTCTTTCAGATTGCGGGATAGCATTCTGGTAGTAATTCCCGGAATGCTGCGCTCAATATCCCTGAAACGTTTATTTCCATTACATATTGAATGAATAATGGGAAGTTTCCATTTGCCCCCGATGACATAAATAGTGTCCTGCAAAGCCTTTGTCTTTGCGGCCAGCTCCTCTTGATTAATCTTTTTTGCCATAGCTGTTTTTTGGTATCATCCGTTATAGTGGTTACAAAGTTATACCATTTGATGCGTAATTTTACCTGTTTAAAGTAAAATTAGATGAAAGCAATAATCTTAAAAACATCGGGAGGGGTAGAAAACTTTGCCCTGGCAAACATCCCGACACCTGAAATAAAATCAAACGAAGTATTGATCAAGGTAAAGGCTATCGGTATTAATCCGGCGGATGCCCGTGTGAGAAATGAAATGAAGAAGGCTTATTTTGAGAATGCCACCATTATCTTAGGGTGGGACGCTTCCGGTGAAATCGTAGAGATCGGTAGTGATGTTCAGGATTTTAAAGTCGGAGATGAAGTATTTGGGCTTATCGGCTTGCCAGGTGTGGGCAGAACCTATGCAGAGTACGTCGCTGCTCCTGCATCACAGATTGCTGTTAAACCCAAAAATATCTCACACGAACAGGCGGCGGTTTCCACAATGGCTGCACTCACCGCGCTGCAAGCCATCCGCAAATTAGGCATCAAACAGGGTGACCGTGTTCTCATAACTGCCGCAGGTGGTGGTGTGGGGCATTTTGGTGTCCAGTTTGCAAAATTATACGGCGCGTATGTTATCGCCCTTGCTTCTACCGACAAAAGAGATTTCGTCATAGGTTTAGGGGCCGATGAGTTTATTGATTACAAAAAACAACGTTTTGAAGATGTTGTAAAGGATGTTGATTATGTGCTGGATGCAGTGAAACAGGACGACCATATACTTCGCAGTCTTGAAGTATTGAAAAAGGGTGGTACACTGGTCAGTCTCTGGTCAGAGCTTCCTAAGGAACAGATGGAAAAAGCAAAAGAGCTTGGCGTACATGCCGTTTATAATGTGGTGCAGGCCAGTGGCGATGATATGAAGTTTGTAGCAGGGCTTCTGGAGGAAGAAAAAATTATACCGCACGTTTCCAAAACTTTTGTCTTTGAGGATATGGCCCAAGCCCACCTGGAAATAGAAAAGGGACATACACAGGGAAAAATTGTTGTTCAAATCAAATAGCGGGATGAAACTTTCAATATTGGACATATCGTATGTACCCTATGGCGGCAACCGTAGGACAGCATTGCAAAACACCATCGAGACCGCACAAGTTGCAGAAGATTTGGGATATGAACGTATATGGTTTGCGGAGCATCATAACATCGGTCACATAGCCGGACGCACGCCGGAGGTCATGACTGCTGCGGCAGCAGCCAATACAAAGCGTATTCACGTAGGTTCGGGAGCCGTTTTATTGAACCATTACAGCCCCTATAAAGTGGCGGAGGTCTTTGCTACTTTATGCGAGCTTTATCCTGGACGAATTGATTTAGGAATCGGCCGTGCTACCACGGGACAGTATTCCGACTTTGCTTTGCAGAGCAACCGTACATCATTGCAAAAAGCGGATAACTCAATGGAACAGTTGGTGGAGTTACTGGCCTGGCTCACGAATGATTTCCCTTCCAACCACCCATTCAGCCAGGTAAAACTAAACAATGATGGTAGTTTACCGAATGTCTACCTGCTGGGCACAAGCGATTGGAGCGCTGAGGCGGCAGCCCGTTTGGGTTTGGCCTATGTCTTTGCCGCATTTATAACATCAGACCAGCAAAGAACTTTTGACATTACCCGCCATTACATTGAAAATTTCCAGCCGTCGAATAAGCCCTATGGAAGAAAAGCACCGGGTTTGACGCTGACAGTATATGTGTATGCCCACGAAAATGACGAATTAGCATTGGAACTTGCCGCGCCCTCATTGTATTCTATGCAATTGCTTAACGCGGGAAGAAGGGAAGCCGTCAACCAATCCTTTATTCCTGAAAAGGAAGCATTGGAATTGCTTAATGGCTCTTATACGTTGGAACGCCTTACTAATCCCAACAAACCCCCAAGGCACTTCATCGGCAAAGCTGAAACCGTTGCCAGAGAATTAAAACAAATGCAGGCAGCATTCGGCTTGGAAGAAATAATGATACAGCTTATTTCAGGCAACCATCTGGGCAGGTTAAAGTCATTTGAATTATTATCACAGGCAATAGAAAAGGAAAAAATGTCTTAAAGCAAACAACTAAATTTTTACAAAATGAATAATCAGAAAACTATCTTCATCACAGGTGCGTCAACAGGTTTAGGGAAAGCCACGGCCAAACTGTTCCAGCAAAAAGGCTGGAATGTCATTGCCACCATGCGCAACCCTGAAAAGGAAACTGAACTTTCGCAGTTGGAAAACGTAAGCCTCTTGCAGCTCGATATTGCAGATCCCGAACAGATCAAAACAGTTGCCCAACAGGCAATTGAACTGCATGATATTGATGTGGTGTTTAATAATGCAGGTTACGGGTTGTCCGGCGCTCTGGAAGCGCTTTCGGATGAACAAATCGTACGCCAGATCGATACGAATCTTTTAGGTACTATTCGTGTTACCCAAGCCTTTATTCCCTATTTCAGAAACAGGAATAACGGCCTTTTCCTGAATACGACTGCAATCGGCGCTTTCGTTGCATTTCCGTTCGTTTCCACGTATCATGCCACCAAATGGGCATTGGAAGGATGGAGCGAAAGCCTCTCGTATGAGCTGGGACTGTTCAACATCGGTGTAAAAACGATTGTTCCAGGTGGTATCAGGTCAGATTTTGGCAGGTCTATGGAGATAGTTCCGCACCCTGTTTATGATGAAGCAGCAAAGAAAGTTCATGCATTGGCACACCCGGATGCATACGCTACACCGGAACAGATTGCGGAGGTGGTTTATGAGGCAGCAACCGACAAGAAAGATCAGTTGCGCTATTTTGCAGGGGAAGATGCCTTTTCACTCTACAACAGACGATTGGAAATTGGCACGGAAGCGTTCAGGAAAGAAATCAGGAAAATGATTTTTGGCAAGTAGTCAATTTATCCAATGTTACTTTGCTATTGGATGAAATTAGAAAATATTCCGGACAGCCGGTGTTGTCACCGATTTTAGGTGTCACTGCGGCATAGGTAGTTCAGGCTACGGGATATGAGCGAGGAGCTGTTGGCCTGTGAAGGGAAGCTCGCTCACCCGCGCCTGGATAAAGCGCGTGCCCGCATTACATAATAGCCCACTTACCAATTAAGGTAATATCCGGATGATTCGCATTTTTAAACCGGATGCGGGAAATGTGGCTTAGGGCTTTTGATATTTGCCTGCTTACACGGGAGCGGAACTGTAAAAGTTATTTTTTGAGAAAAACCGGAATTGAAAACGCGTAAGCGCTTTCGGTATAACTCGCCATAAACTGCACCAGTTTTGTTAAGGAGCCAATTTTGGCTCCTTAATTATTTTACAGCAAAAAAAACACATAGACACTTATTGCTATGGGCTTGCTTAGCAAATTGTTTGGAAACGGGAAACGTCGAATGTAAGATCAATCTGATTCTATTGAAGGATTTAAAACTGCTCCGATTACCTGCCATTTAATTGATGCGCATGTCAGCTCCAGCAGTATCTAATAAATGATTCTATACACGCCAAATACTGCCACTAAAAGCCATCTGCCGCCACTCCCTGGCAACCGATAATCACAACTTATAAATTCACCTGCATCACTTCAATTTATTGAATTATGCAGGGAGAAGACGATCTGAGAGGATTAGCCAAAATCATGGCTTTTATGAGAGCGGTAAGCATCATCATTGTGTTGATGCACTTTTATTGGTTCTGTTACGGGTTCTTTGCCGGGCGTGGCTGGACACTGGAAATCATCGGTAAGATACTGACCAATTTCAACCGCACCGCAGGGCTTTTTTCAAATACGCTTTACACCAAAATTTTTGCACTGGTGTTACTGGCGCTGAGCTGTCTGGGTACTAAAGGCGTAAAAAATGAAAAGATTACCTGGACAAAAATCAATACCGTATTGGTCATTGGTTTTATCCTATTCTTTCTAAACATCCCCCTTTTAAAGTTACCCGCAGAGACTGCCGCTACGCTTTACATACTGACCACCTCATTAGGCTATATCGCTCTAATGGTTGCGGGCCTTTGGATAAGCCGCTTACTGCGCAATAACCTGATGGATGATGTTTTCAACAACGAGAACGAGAGCTTCCAGCAGGAAACCCAGTTGATGGAGAATGAATATTCGGTGAACCTCCCTACAAAGTTTTATTACAAAGGCAAATGGAACAACGGCTGGATCAATGTAGTCAATCCTTTTCGTGCCTCAATCGTATTGGGAACTCCGGGTTCCGGTAAAAGCTATGCTATCGTAAACAACTACATCAAGCAACATATTGAAAAGGGCTTCAGTATGTATATCTACGATTTCAAGTTCGATGACCTTTCCACCATTGCCTACAATCACCTGCTGAAACATACCAACAAGTATAAAGTAAAGCCCAAATTTTACGTCATCAACTTTGACGACCCGCGAAGGAGCCACCGTTGTAATCCTATCAATCCTGAGTTTATGACGGATATATCCGATGCTTACGAATCCGCCTATACCATCATGCTCAATCTTAACAGGTCGTGGATTCAGAAGCAAGGCGATTTTTTTGTGGATAGCCCAATTATCTTATTAGCTGCCATTATTTGGTTTTTGAGAATTTATGAAAACGGCAAATACTGCACGTTCCCACACGCAATAGAATTGCTGAATAAAAAGTATGCGGATGTTTTCACGATTTTAACTTCTTACCCGGACCTGGAAAATTATTTGTCTCCTTTTATGGATGCCTGGCAGGGAGGGGCGCAGGATCAGTTACAGGGGCAGATAGCATCGGCCAAGATACCCTTATCGCGTATGATCTCGCCGCAGCTTTATTGGGTGATGACCGGCGATGATTTTTCACTGGACATCAACAATCCCAAAGAGCCGAAAATATTGTGTGTAGGTAATAATCCTGATCGTCAGAATATTTATTCTGCGGCATTAGGATTATACAATTCGCGCATCGTAAAACTCATCAACAAAAAGGGGCAGTTAAAGAGTTCCGTTATCATAGATGAGCTGCCCACGATCTACTTCAGGGGACTTGATAACCTGATCGCAACTGCCAGATCAAACAAGGTGGCAGTATGTTTAGGGTTCCAGGATTATTCGCAGTTAACCCGCGATTATGGCGATAAAGAAAGCAAGGTAATACAGAATACTGTTGGTAATATTTTCAGCGGACAGGTAGTGGGTGAAACTGCCAAAAACTTATCAGAACGCTTCGGTAAAGTATTGCAGAAGCGCCAGAGCATGACCATCAATCGCAATGATAAGTCCACTTCCATATCTACACAAATGGATAGCCTGATACCGGCTTCCAAAATTTCTACCTTAACACAGGGTATGTTCGTAGGGGCCGTGTCCGACAATTTTGATGAACGCATTGAGCAAAAGATCTTTCATGCAGAAATTGTAGTGAATAACGAAAAGGTTACGGCAGAAACCAAAGCATACAAAAAGATACCGCAGATATTATCCTTTACCGATGAGAACGGAGCGGATAATATGAAGCAGGAAATCGAAGCTAATTACCGGCAGGTAAAAGCAGATATTGTGCAGGTGATCGAAAGTGAGCTGGACCGTATAAAGAACGATCCTGATTTGCAGCACCTGGTGCAACAATAAAAAATGTTGTCACACAAACATTAGAACTTAATGTTTGTGGTCATTCTTATATTGTTTGGCAGTTTTACCAAATGCGCTTTTAAACATTTTGTTTAGATGGCTCTCATCCGTAAAATTCAATTCACCTGCTATCTCCGATATGGTCAAGTCGCTGAATTTAAGCCTTGTTGTAACTAAATTGAGTTTGTAGCGAATAATATAGTCTTTAATCGTGCTTTCCGTCTCAGCCTTAAAATATCTGTTTAGATGGTCGGTCGATTTGCCAAAATGAGTGGCTATACTGCTGATTTTTAGTAATTCACTATCGTAAATGTGCTGCTGTATATATGCCGTAATTTCATGTACCCTGCTTTTGGGGTTTTCCCTTTTCGAAAATAGTGAAATGTTCTGCTGTATATTTCTTGCAATGAAATGAAGCAGCAGAAAAATGATATCCTGGATAATGATCTCATCAAAGAATTGTTTTTTGCCCTTCTCCTTGATCAACTGGTTGATCAGTGCTTTGAATATCGGTTTGTCAGGATCGGATACAATGCTGCCCTGAACGTTATGATGATTATGAAAGATAAATTCCAGTTGTTTATACAATTCGCTGATATTGGCTTTCGTTTCACCAACCCTGCGGTTCTTCACAAAAAAGCCTTTGGTAAAATCTACTATACAGAATTTGGTGGGTGTGCTTATTTCAAAGGTGTGCGCATCTTCCGGCGTAAGCAGGAAAACATCACCCTTTGAAAATTCAAATCGGTTGTTATTAATATTATGTATTCCGGTGCCATCCAAAACATATATGAGTTCAAAAAAATGATGTTTATGCAAGCCGGAATTATTAGATGCCAATTCCTTCACGGTGATTTCCTTATCTGTAAATAGCTGCAACGATTTCATGCAGTAAAGCTACTGAAAAATGTCGGTTTTTTACCTGTTTTACCCTTTCTTCCTTATCTACCTTTGCAAAAAATGAAGTTGTGCCGTGCTATATAATATTTGTAAGGCAGCCGCATTTCCCGGGACGGGCGACATTTCCGCTGAAAGATCAATTAAAGAAAAGTGAATGGCAAATTTGGAAGCAACCGGCGACAAGATCATATTTTACCAATGTATAGGGCCCAATTGCCGCAAGAAGAAAGGCAAGCTATTGGGACATTATATCAAAAAATACAGACTGGAGAAAAAGGTACAGACTGGGACAATGGGCTGTACCGACAGGTGCAGCAATGCGCCCGTTCTGCATCTGCACCCCGATGATATTTGGTTTTCGGAAAAAGATTTAGGAAGCGTTTTTAAAAAATACATACTCAACAGATAAAATTATGACAGAATTAGCCATACCCAACGACAGAGCAAGATGGTCGTTTTCCGATATATGGGAGAAACACGGAGCGGCAATTATAACAGCATTATGTTTGCTGTTCATTCTATTGGCTTGGTGGGCGGGCAAGCAAAATATGCCTACTGCTGAAATTATCCTCTTTATACTGGCTTACGTTGTTGGTGGTCATCAGAAAGCCATAGAGGGATTGACAACACTTTTTAAAGAAAAAGATTTGGATGTGGATCTCCTGATGGTTGTGGCAGCAATCGGTGCAGCATCCATCGGCTATTGGATGGACGGGGCGATACTGATATTCATTTTTTCACTAAGCGGTACATTGGAAGATTACACAATGGAAAAAACGAACAGGGATATCAGGTCTATTATGAAACTTCGTCCGGAAGAAGCTGTTTTACTCGAAAATGGCGTTGAAAGAAAAATAAAGGTAGAAGCACTTAAAAAGGGGGATGTTATCCTGGTTCGGCCAGGTGATCGTATTTCTGCTGACGGCATCATTACCGGGGGATATTCTGCCATCAATGAAGCGTCCATTACCGGAGAAGGCATTCCGGCAGATAAGAAAAAAGGGGATGAAGTTTATTCTGGAACGATCAACGGGCAGGGTGCATTGGAAATAGAAGTAACCAAACCGTCAGAAGAAACCGTTCTCTCCAAGATCATTCATCTGGTACAGGAAGCAAAAAATGAAAAGCCGCCCAGTCAGCTATTCGTTGAACGCTTTGAAAGCATCTATGCAAAAGTTGTGGTATTGGTCGCTATTTTATTGATGGTGCTCCCTCCGTATTTATTTAACTGGACCTGGAGCGATACGATATATAGGGCAATGATTTTTCTTGTAGTGGCTTCACCCTGTGCGCTCGTGTCGTCTATTATGCCCGCAATTCTTTCCGGTATATCCAATGCTGCACGAAAAGGGGTGCTATTTAAAGGAGGTGTTCATCTTGAAAACATTGGAGGCGTTAAAGTAGTTGCCTTTGATAAAACAGGAACCTTAACCTACGGCAAACCTAAAGTGATAGATATTGTACCTTTTTCGGGAATGAGCACGGATGATTTGCTGCAAATTACCGCTTCAGTAGAAACGCTGTCCGAACACCCCATAGCAAAGGCCATTGTTCGTGAAGCGAAGGATAAGAAACTGGATCTTTCCAAACCAAAGGAACTGCAAGCCATTCATGGTCTGGGTGTTCATGGTATTTTAAATGGTAAAGAATATAAAATCGGTAAAAGGGATCTTCTTAAAGATATAAATATTACTGATGAAGATCAGAAAAGAGCCACCGGTATAGAAGAGCAAGGCAGAACCGTGATTTTTGTTGCTGCCGACGGTCATGCCATAGGTCTGATCTCCGTGGAAGATACGATTCGCCCACAGGCAAGAAAAGTCATTGAAGAATTAAAATCAAAAGGTATTAAAACCGTCCTATTAACCGGTGATACCCAAATAACCGGCAAAGCGATAGGTAAACAGGCCGGCATCAATTTAGTGTATTCAGAACTATTGCCCGATCAAAAGGTGGACGCTGTTAAGAAGCTGGGAGAAAAATACGGCAAGGTGGCAATGGTAGGCGATGGTGTCAATGATGCGCCCGCTTTGGCTACTGCATCGGTCGGTATTGCAATGGGAAGCGGAGGAACGGATGTTGCAATGGAAACCGCAGACATTATCCTGATGGCTGATAATATCGAAAATATTCCATTTGCGATTAATCTTGGTCGCAGGGCCAGCAGTGTTATCAAGCAAAATATCGTGTTCGCCATAGCAGTGGCATTAACACTCATTACGCTCAATTTTATAGGTGAGGGTAAAATAAGCCTGCCTGAAGGAGTTGTTGGTCATGAAGGCAGTACAGTGCTGGTTATTTTAAGTGGATTAAGATTATTGAGATAATGCAGGAGCGATATAATATTGAAGAGTTCAATGAAATTCTCCTGCACCGCAGGAGCATATACCCCTATCAGTATGCAAAGGGCAAAGTCATTCCCGATGCCATCATTTGGCAAATTCTCGAAAATGCAAACAGAGCGCCCAATCATAAGCAAACAGAGCCGTGGCGATTTTGCGTTTTTTCGGGCGGGGGCCTGAAATATTTTGGGCAATTACAGGCTGGTATTTACAGGGAATTTGCAGCAGACAGTTACCAACAGGACAGGTATAAAAAACTTATTGAATATCCGTTAATGTCTTCCCACGTTATCTCTATCGGGATGAAGCGGAGCGGGGCGGATAAACTGCCCGAAATTGAAGAAGTAGAAGCCGTAGCCTGTGCTGTCCAGAATATGTTCCTAACTGTTACCGCTTACGGTTTGGGATGTTATTGGACAACGGCAGGTATCACGTACTTTGAAGAGGCAAAATCCCATTTCGGGTTAGAAAGAGCGGATAAGCTTTTGGGCTTTTTGTATATTGGTTATGTTGAAAAACCGGTGACTGCCATCTCAAAACGGAAGCCGATCGGCAGTAAGGTAAATTGGATTGATAATATAGAAGGAATTAAACCGCCCGACTGACGTAAAGGAAGAATGCGATGCACTTTTAAGCGTCTATTTTTCAATTTATTACCCTTTATTGTCTATCCCGAACCTTTTTTATATATTTGCGAGGATGTTGCGTAAGAACTTAGCCATAGTGTTTTTTGTTATTGCCCAGGTAGTATTACTTGGACACGGCGTTATTTCGCATCATCATCACGAAAAATTCACGGCACACAGCCATAGTCATCAGTCCCACGATACGCACGAAGGCTGCGTGGATTTGGGAAACTTATTTTCCCATATTCAACATACAGGAGAGCAGATAACATTCACTAATGACAGAACAGATGTATCGGTGGCAAAGGAATTGTCCCAACCGTTTAATGCTGTCATTTTTGATTATCGATACCCCATTGAATATATCGTTGCTTATCAGCAGCATACCTTTCCACCGGATAGGAACATAATTCACCAATCACCGCACTATAGCGCCTACTCCCTCCGAGGTCCTCCCTCTTTCATCGTTGCTTAACTTTCACCCTCTGAAAGTTAGAATTTGATTTATGCCCTTCATATCAGGGCAAATAGCTTCTTTTTACAATCAATCTTTAAAAAACGATGAGAAAATCATTCATAATAGCGGCATTCGCTGCCTTTGCTTTTACAGCTTGCAATAACAACGAAAAATCTTCGTCTGACAACAAATCCAATTCTGAACAATCTCCAGCCACTCCTGCGGTTAACCAGGATAGTATTGATAAGGCTCATGGACATTCCCATGACCCGGCAGGTAATCATGCACCAGCGGTGAATCAGGACAGTGTGGGTAAGGCTGCACCTGCTGCAAATCAGGACAGTGTTGACAAAGCTCACGGGCATAAGCATTAATTAATCCCCGGCACATTCTTCTACCACTTATATTTTAGCGTTCTATCGCTATAATATGCCTGTGCGTATTCCTATAAGTAATCCGAAGTTTGTGCCGATTAAATTCAATGTTCTAAATGAGATATATAAAAATAGTTTTATCAATAACCTTGTTATTATTGATAACAGGATCGGTGTATGCCCACGGAGTTGACGGGGATACCCAGGCATTCCTGAGCGGAAATTCGGGAGTAGCTTTTGTGCCGTTTCTTTATATCGGGGCAAAGCACATGCTTACCGGCTATGATCACCTGCTGTTTTTGGTAGGTGTCATCTTTTTCCTGTACCGGCCAAAAGAAGTATTGCTTTATGTGAGTTTTTTCACCATTGGACACAGTATAACCCTTTTGCTGGGAGTGCTGGCAGACATGGCCATCAACGCTTACCTGATTGATGCGATCATTGCATTGTCCATCGTGTATAAAGGCTTCGACAATTTGGGCGGTTTCCAACGCTTTTTGGGCTATCAGCCCAATACCAAAGCAGCGGTTCTGATCTTCGGTCTTTTCCACGGTTTCGGGTTAGCCAGTAAATTACAGGAATTAAATTTTGACAGGACAGGACTTCTGACAAACCTCATCGGCTTTAATATCGGCGTGGAAATAGGTCAGTTTATAGCCTTAGCCCTTGTGCTTTTTATCATCACCAATTGGAGGCGGTCACCAAGTTTCATGAAGTTTTCTACCCTCACCAATACCCTGCTTATGGCAGCAGGTTTTCTATTGTTCGGCTACCAGTTGGTCGGTTATTTTAACTCTTAAAAAAAATCAAAATGGCAGAAATAACGCATCAAATATTAGATAAAAGATCCATAGTCAAGCAGGTAGTTATTGCTTTGGTTGTTGGAGCGGTACTCCTGGTAAGTGCCGTACTTCCGGCAGAATATGGGATAGATCCTTTGGGTATTGGCAAGGCAACAGGATTTAGCAAGTTGTATGTTGGCGATGCTGGTACGGAGACATTGGCTTCGGGACCGCATAAAGTATTGCAACTTGAGAACGTTGGCTCCGGTGCAGATGTACCCAAACCTGCGGCGGCGGATAACCCGGCTCCTGCTACACCGCTTGCAGAGCGTACCGATGAAGTCAGTGTGGTCATACCCGCAGGAAGGGGACTTGAACACAAAGTAAACATGCAAAAATATGGCTCCCTCAAATACGCATGGATTACGGACAAAGGGGAATTGTACTTTGATTTTCACGGAGAGGTTAAGGGCAATAGCAATTATTTTGAAAGCTACACCATTGCTTATTCCAATAACGTGGCAGGCTCTTTCATCGCTCCGTTTGAGGGACCACATGGCTGGTATTTTAAAAATAATTCCAATGAGGATATTACTGTCAAAATAAAATTGAAAGGACAGTATCTCCCTAAACAATAAAATCATAACAACATCATGACATGTTAAATAAAATCATTCATTTTTCAATTAAGAATAAGTTGGTAATAGGTCTGTTTACCCTGGCATTGATATGCTGGGGTACTTATTCCGTTACCAAACTTCCGATAGATGCCACACCTGATATCACGGATAATCAAGTTATGGTCATCACGGTGTCGCCTACATTGGCGGCACAGGAAGTGGAGCAACTGGTAACCTTTCCTGTGGAACAGACAATGGTCAGTATTCCGGGGATCAAGGACATGCGTTCCTTTTCACGTTTCGGACTATCCATTGTTACCATTGTTTTTAACGAAGGGGTAGATATATACTGGGGGCGACAGCAGGTGCAGGAACGCCTGACCATAGCCTCAAAGAATATTCCAGAGGGAGTTGGAACGCCGGAAATGGCCCCTGTTACCACAGGGTTGGGCGAAATATTCCAGTATGTGATCCACCCCAAGAAAGGTTATGAGGATAAGTATGATGCTACTGAACTCAGAACCATCCAGGACTGGATTATCAAACGGCAGTTATTGGGAACACCGGGAGTTGCCGAAGTGAGCGGCTTTGGAGGTTTTGTAAAGCAATATCAAATTGCAGTAGACCCTGATAAGCTGGCAAGTCAGAATATTACCATATCCGATATATTCACAGCACTGGAAAAGAACAACCAGAACACCGGGGGAGCGTATATTGACAAGGGGCCGAACGCTTATTTTATCCGTAGTGAGGGCCTGGTAAAGAACATTGAAGAAATTAAAAACATCGTTGTTAAAAAAGAAGGTGGTGCGCCCGTGTTCATCCGCGATGTTGCCCAGGTGGGTTTTGGCATCGGCCCCCGCTATGGTGCAGCTACCAGGAACGGACAGGGTGAAACGGTTACGGGTATCGTTATGATGCTGAAAGGAGCCAATTCATCAGCAGTTATTTCCAACGTAAAGGCGAAAATCGCTGAAATACAGAAAAGTCTTCCGGAAGGCGTTGAAATAGAACCATTCCTTGACCGCAAAAAACTGGTAGATGGGGCTATTTCAACGGTTTCGACCAATCTTATTGAGGGAGCTTTGATCGTGGTCTTTGTGCTGATTTTATTTCTGGGAAATCTTCGTGGCGGGCTTGTGGTCGCATCGGTCATTCCTTTGGCAATGCTCTTCGCCATCTGTATGATGAACCTGTTTGGTGTTTCCGGTAACCTGATGAGCCTTGGAGCGATTGACTTCGGGATCATTGTCGATGGAACAGTTATCATAGTGGAGGCAGTCATGCACCGAATAACCGGAAGCAGAGCCCGTTATGGTGGGGTGGAAAAACTCACCCAGGACCAGATGGATGAAGAGGTCTATGAAAGCTCACGCAAAATCCGTTCGGCTGCTGCATTCGGCGAAATCATTATCCTTATCGTTTACCTCCCACTGTTGGCATTGGTTGGCGTGGAGGGCAAAATGTTCACGCCAATGGCTCAAACGGTGTCTTTCGCCATTTTAGGAGCCTTTATCCTTTCTTTTACTTATGTTCCTATGATGTCTGCTTTGGTGTTAAGCAAGAAAACCGTGCATAAGCAAAACTTTTCCGACCGGATGATGAAGGCTATACAGAAAGTGTACGCTCCGATCATCAATGGTGCAATGAAGCGCAAACTTCTGGTGGTATCCATTGCGGTTGCACTGTTTGTTATCACGCTCATCACCTTCAACAGAATGGGCGGTGAATTTATCCCGCAGTTGGACGAGGGTGATTTTGCCGTGGAAACAAGGGTTCCCGTTGGAAGTTCGATAAATCAGATGATAAGCGTTTCCCAAAAGGCACAAACCATCTTGCTGAAGAATTATCCCGAAGTGAAACAGGTGGTCAATAAAATAGGTTCCGGTGAAATCCCTACTGATCCCATGCCGATTGAAGCGGGAGATATGATGGTAGTGTTAAAGCCTAAGAAAGAATGGACAAGTGCAGAAACACGGGAAGAGCTTATTGAAAAGATGCAGCAATCCCTGTCTGTTATCCCAAATGCGACGTTCAGCTTCCAGCAGCCCATCCAAATGCGCTTCAACGAACTTTTAACCGGTGCAAAACAGGATGTGGTATTGAAAATTTATGGAGAGAACCTGGATGTATTATCCGATTTGGCTTCTGAAGTGGGTAGGAAAATCAAGTCCATTGAGGGCGTTGAAGACCTGTATGTAGAAGAAATAACCGGTTTGCCACAAATCAACATCAAGTTCAACCGCGATAAGATCGGGCAGTACGGAATGAACGTAGAAGATGTAAACAGTGCTATCTCAGCGGGATTTGCGGGCGAGGTAGCAGGTCTGGTCTATGAGGGAGAGCGCCGGTTTGATCTGGTGGTCAGGCTCGACAGTGCTTCCCGCGTGGATATTACCGATGTACAGAACCTGTTTGTGAGTACACCGGATGGGCAACAAATCCCTTTAAGCGAAGTTGCAGAAATCAGCTTTAAGCCAGGCCCTGTGCAGATACAACGGGATAACGCTAAAAGACGGATCACGGTAGGCTTTAATGTCCGTAACCGCGACGTTAAGAGTATCGTAAAGGATATTCAGGATGTTATTGCTGCCAAGGTAAAAATGCCTGCGGGTTATTATGTGACCTATGGCGGACAGTTCAAAAACCTCGAAGAAGCCAATGCCCGGCTTGCAGTTGCGTTACCCGTAGCCTTGCTGCTGATTTTGGTGCTTTTATATTTCACTTTCCATTCTTTAAAGCAGGGATTGCTGATATTCAGTGCCATCCCATTATCGGCTATCGGTGGCGTGTTCGCATTGCTTATACGGGATATGCCTTTCAGTATATCTGCCGGGGTGGGATTTATCGCGCTCTTTGGAGTTGCCGTCTTGAATGGTATTGTATTGATTGCAGAGTTCAACCGACTGGAGAAAGACGGTATATCGGACATTTATGAGCGGGTGCGTATTGGCACAAGTGTAAGGCTTAGACCCGTGTTGATGACGGCAACGGTGGCCTCATTGGGCTTTCTGCCAATGGCATTATCATCATCATCAGGTGCGGAAGTACAGCGTCCATTGGCAACCGTAGTAATAGGTGGATTGATTACAGCTACGGCGCTGACTTTGGTCGTGTTGCCGGTGCTATACATCTATTTTACCCGTCCTCCTAAAAACAAGAAGATGAAAACCGTACCTGTAACAATTTTACTTTTCGGGTTATTCCTGTTGCCGATGCTCGGCAATGCACAAACCCCAACAAGAGCATTGACCTTGCAGCAATCCATTGATGAAGCCTTGAAGAATAACGCACAGGTAAGAATTGCTAATTACGATATCAATTTACAGCAGGCGCTCAAAAAAGGCAGCGTTACAATGCCCAAGACGGAATTGTCTTATACACAGGGTGTCGTCAGTAATCCCACTATAACGGATAACCTGCTCAATGTCGGACAACGCATAGACTTCCCAACGGTGTACGGCAACCAGTCGAAGCTGGCGCAAGAGAAAATAAAGAGTAGCCAGGCATATAAAGCCGTGACAGAAAATGACCTGGCACGTAGCGTGAAACTGGCGTATGTTCAGTACCAATACGCATTGGAACGAAAAACACTTTTGGTGCAGCTCGATAGTATCTATGTAAAACTAAGCAAGGCCAGCAATTCAAGGTATAGAACAGGGGAATCGACCAGTTTAGAGAACATTACCTCATCGGTTCAGTCCAAGCAGATCCAAAATGAACTTGAAAGAAGTGAGGCCGATATTAAAATCGCCAAACAGCTTCTCCAAACACTTCTCAACACTACGGACGATATTACCATTGCTGATACCGTACTGGTTGCAAAAGAGCTATCGTTGCCGCAGCAAAGTGTTTCGCCTGCGGACAACCCATTGTTAAGCTATCTGCAACAGGAAATTGCGGTAAACCAACGGAATACGGCTTTGGAGAAAAGTAAAATGTTGCCCGACATTATTCTTGGATTTAGCAGTCAAACATACAGAGGGACACAATTCATAGACGGTGCTGAGCGAACTTTTACGGGAAGAGACAGGTTTAACTTTTTTCAGGTTGGAGCAGCCATTCCTTTATTTCCGGGCGGTTACAGATCAAGGGTAAACGCCTCCAGGATCAGTGAGCAGAAGGCAAAGGCAGAAGTGGAACTTACTGCTACGAACCTGAACGGAAAACTGAGAGAGCTGGTGCAGGAGTACACCAAATACCAGAAGTCGCTCACCTATTATCAGCAAGAGGCTTTGCCGCAGGCTGATTTGATTATAAAGAACTCCGATAAAAGTTTCAGGAGCGGTGATATTTCTTATACCCAGTATTTGCAGAACCTCACCCTATCCAGCAATATCCATTCGGAATACCTGGATAACCTGTATAACTATAACCAGATAGTGATTTCAATAGAAGCGATTTTAGGAAACAAGTAATCAAAATTTTTTAAGCAATGACAAAATTATCAATAAAATATTTGCCGCTACTGCTCTTCGCAATGATAGCAGTATCCTCTTGCAAAGACAAAAAGGAGGGCAACACGGAAGGTAAAGAAGTTCCCGAACAGGCGACGACCGACACCGCGGCAAATGGTGTTAAAACCATCACGTTTACAGCCGACCAATTTAAGTTATCCGATATTCAAACAGGGGCAGTCGAAAGCCGCAACCTCAGTAGCATTATAAAAATGACAGGTGTCATCAATGCTAAACCCGGAAGTGTTGCCTCTGTATCAGCGCCTTTAGGCGGATACATTAAAACATCCGGTTTACTACCTGGACAGCAGGTAAGAAAGGGACAGGTATTAGCCACACTGGAAAACCCTGAATTTATTTCTATCCAGCAACAATACTTAGAGAGCATAGGTCGGCTTGAATATTTAGATGAGGAATACAAAAGACAACAGCAACTAAGGGAGGAAGATGTCAACGCTACCAAAACTTTCCAGCAGGTAAGCTCCGACCTGAAAGTAATGAAAGCCAAAATTTCGGGATTGGAACAGCAGATGGCTTTGATAGGGATCAGTAGTTCGGCTTTGAAGAAAAGCAACAGCATTTCAAGAACGGCAAACATATATGCCCCTATATCCGGATATGTAAAAACAAGTAATGTGGACATCGGAAAATATGTAGCATCCACCGATGTACTTTTTGAAATTATGGGAACAAGCGACCTGCATCTTGCATTGAATGCCTTTGAGAAAGATTTAGGTAAGATCCGTATAGGACAATCGGTTAAATTCTCCTTATCCAACGAAAACAAATATGACAGAACAGCAAAGGTATATCTCGTTGGACAGGCTGCTAACGACAATAAGATGATACCTGTGCATTGCCGTTTTACCCAGGAATCCGGCTTACTTCCGGGCATGTATGTAAAGGCATTACTTGAAACCGGTACGGCACAACAGAGCGCAGTTCCATCCGAGGCCCTCGTCCAGTTGGAGGGAACGGACTATATTATTGTTGAGACAAAACAGGAAAAAGGCAACCACACGTTCCAATTAATCCCGGTTTCAAAAGGTGTAGAGCAGACAGGCTATACAGCTATTGAATTGCCATCAACAGTCGATGCAGGGCAGCTCACTGTTGTTGTCAAAAACGCTTATACTATTTTATCCGCAATTAGAAATGCCGAGGAAGAAGAATAAAAGGAAAAGGAGATTTGTACCTCCGCCCCCAAAGAAAGGAGGTATAAATCAAAGGCGTTCGTCAAAAATATTGAAGTACGTTCTGATTGCTCTTGGAATAATTCTGCTTATAGTTTTACTAATAGTATCAGTCGTTATATCAAACATAGGGACAGGACACACTCATTAAAATCCTGATAATATGAATTATTTACAAACTTTTTTTTCCCGGCAATTCTTTTGGGAAATCATACGCATCATTACAGTGGGCATTGCCAGCCTTCTGTATTATTTAGAAATCATACCACTTCCTGTCCTGCTGGCAGCAACGGCTTTTGGTTTATACTCATTACTGAAAACTGCTGTACTGGAACTTATCAGAGAGCGGAAAATCGGGACGGAATTATTTATTTCTATTGCAGTCATTGTATCTGTCATAGGTAAAGAATACCTGGCGGGTTCAGTGGTGTTGATGATCATCCTGATTGCTGAATATATTGCCAGTGCAAGCGGTGAAAGAGCCAGAGCCTCCATCAAGGAACTGATCGGCTCTGTACCACAGACAGCCATTTTAAAAAAAGACGGCAAAGAGCAATCCGTATCCATTGCATCGCTCACGGTAGGTGATGTTTTGGTAGTAAAGGCGGGTGAAAAAATACCCGTTGATGGCAAGGTGCTGGCCGGTTCGGGATCAGTAAACCAGGCCCCCATAACAGGCGAAAGCGTACCCGTGGAAAAAACCTCCGGGATAGATGTTTTTGCGGGTACGATACTGGAGTTAGGTGCTTTGGACGTAGAAATGACCAAAGCGGGAAAGGACACGGTATTTTCAAGGATCATCGCTTTGGTAGAAGAAGCGGAAAGTAGTAAAGCCCCGATTGAAAAATTGACGGATAAGGTAGCCGCATGGCTGATACCATTTGTTTTCCTTTTTGTAATAGGCGTTTACTTAGTTACTAAAGATGTAAAGCTGGTCATTGCCCTGCTTATTTTCACTTCGCCTGCTGAATTAGGGCTGGCTACTCCTTTGGTAACCATTTCAGCCATAGCCAGGGCTGCCAGAGAGGGTATCCTTGTTAAAGGCGGTAAATTCCTGGAAGAACTGGCAAAGATAGAAACCATCGTTTTTGATAAAACCGGCACATTGACCATAGGCAAACCGACTGTTAACCAAATTGAAATATTGGATGATCGATTTACCGAGAGGGACTTGGTGCAGTTGGCGGCTTCAGCCGAAAACCGTTCCAGTCATCCCCTTGCCAACGCGATACTGATGTTTGCGAAAAATCTGGGTGTTTCACTATCGGAGCCTACGGCTTTCGATGTATTCAAAGGAAAAGGTATCAGTTCAGTCATAAACGGCAAAAAGGTATTAATTGGTAATAAAACGCTGATGGACGACCATACGATTCCCGTATCCGTCAATAGTAAGAACCAGACCGATACGGCCATCTACATGGCAGTAGATGGCAGTGCAGCATCGGTGTTTTATGTGTCAGACGCTATACGCCCCGGCGCAAAAGAAATGATTGAGGAATTAAAGAGAAGCGGTGTAAAAAACATCATTATGCTCACAGGCGATAACCAGCAGACCGCCGGGCATGTGTCGCAGCAGTTAGGCATTACGTCATTCAGAGCGGATATGTTGCCCGAAGACAAAATCCGTGCAATACAGGATCTGCAAGCCAATGGCGAAAAGGTGGCGATGGTGGGAGACGGCATTAACGATGCCCCTGCTTTGGTGCAGGCAAATGTGGGCATTTCAATGGGGATGGTGGGTACACAAGCCGCAATGGAAGCTGCTGATATTGTTTTAGTAGAAGATAAGCTGGAGAAAATAGCCAGGTCTAAGGCCATCAGTAAAAAAGCATTCAGGACTATCAAGGAAAACATTATTGGCGGGGTGGGCATTGTTCATGTCGTGGGTATTACACTCGTGCTTCTTGGTGTATTGGGACCTGTGCAGGCTGCCATTATTCACCTGTTACCCGATACATTGGTCTTTTTAAATTCAATTAAGCTTTTAAGAATAAAAATTTAGTTATCGTTTATTTATTCACTTTTAAAAATCAAAAAAAATGAGAAAAATCAGATTGATTGGAATGTCATTAATGCTTGCAATGACGACTTTGGCAGTTAACTCAGCAATGGCTCAACAGACAGGTCACGGCGCTGCTCCTCACGGTGGAAAAATGGTAGATGTTGACAAGTACCATATCGAAATGGTAAAAGGAAACAATCTGCTTTCCTTCTATGTGCTGGATGCCAATGCTAAAACATTAGGTAAGCCCGCCACCGGCTCTGTAGAGTTTGCTTTTGAAAATGGCACAAAATCAACTTCAGATCTTAAAGCGGATAAAAATGGAGCACTAACAGTTGCATTACCTAAAAACGGCATTCATACAAATTGCACCGTTACTATAACTGTTGAGGGCAAGAAATTAGTTGGAAAGTTTAAAAATGAGGTTTCTGCTGCTGACAAAGCACACGGCCATCAGCATTAATTTTTCAATAAACCATTACAGTGATTAATGGCTGTAGTGAAAAACCAATAAGGCTTTGAGGATTATATCTTCAGGGCTTTATTTATCTAAGACAAATACTGTTTGATAATCTATAGCTAATGACGCTATTACAATCTTTCAAATTCAACTAAAAGAAACCAAAAAAAAGCTATTGTAACCCAAAAATGTCCTTATCCGTAATGCAAAATATTGTCCACTACTCTTTACACTTCCTTTTTCCCGGCTTAGTCGCCTTTGTATTTTTCAAAAAGGAATGGAAGCGGGTTTGGATGATCTTATTAACTACAATGCTTGTTGATATGGATCACCTATTTGCAGAGCCGATATTCGACCCAAACAGATGCAGTATCGGGTTTCACTTCCTGCATTCGTATTATGCAATAGTTGTGTATGGATTGTTACTGCTGTTCGGAAGCAAGATAATCAGAATTATTGCACTTGGTCTATTGTTTCACATGGCAACCGATTTTCAGGATTGCCTTTGGTAGCAACTTAAACAAACATGGTATAATGGAAAAAAGACCTTTACTAAAAATATTTACAGAACCTTTTAAAACATTGCGGAATACCACTTTCGCAAGGCTTTATTTTGCCCAGATCGCAAGCCTGTTCGGGGATGCCTTTACCTGGTTGGGACTGGCGTTGCTTACGTATGAAATCAATCCCGGTAACGCTGCCGCTATATTGGCATCGGCTCTTACATTACGGGTTACGGCGTATATCATTTTTTCGCCCTTTGCAGGTGTAGTGTCTGAAAAGTTTCAGCGCAAACAAATATTGCTGATAACGCAGTTTGCAAGAATGGCAATCGTGTGTATGCTTCCTTTTGTCAACGCTGAATGGCAGGTGTACGTATTAATATTTTCGCTCAATGTATTTGCTGCGTTCTTCACGCCAACATACAGGGCTATTATTCCGCAGATAGTAGCCAAAGATATATACAGGGAAGCCAACGGTCTGTCAATGGCTACATTCCAGTTGTTGAGTGTTTTTGGTCCGGCACTGGCAGGGATCGGGGCAGTGTGGTTAGGCGCGAAACAGATATTCTTTGTAAACGGCACAACCCTTTTAATTGCGATACTATTTATTCTCACCATTCCTAAGACATCATTGCAGAAGGGGATCAATACTGCCGATAATGCAATGCCCAAAAAGACGTGGGGCGAAGTATTGAAAGGTATTCGCTTACTGTTCGGAAATAAGATTGTGCGTTTCGCCTTGAGTATCGAATTTATATCGGCCATTGCAGGAGCAATGGTATTGGTTAATACCGTTGGCCTGGTAAAAACATCCCTGCAATTGGATGATAAGCATTATGGATGGATAATGTCTGTATTTGGTGTTGGCGCGGTCATTACAGCATTTTTGCTGGGTAGTTTGGATAAGAGCAAAACACGCAGTAAATCACTGATAAGCGGTGCTGTTTTAATTGGTATAGCTATCAGCCTTGCCAACTTCGTTCCGTACAGCGGGTTGCTTTTTTTATGGGTGTTGGCGGGTATCGGGCAAACACTTGCCGACATGCCCTCCGAAACGCTGATAGGCGAAAATATCGAACCCCAGGACCAGGGTAAAGTATATGGTGCACATTTCGCGTTCTCTCATTTATGGTGGGCAATAGCTTATCCGATAGCCGGTTTTTTAGGCACGAAATTCCCCGATAGAGAATTTTTGTATGGTGGTATCCTCACGTTGGTCTTAGCGATCATTGCCGTTTTAGCCCTTAATCGCCGCAAAACAATCATTAAAAAATAGATGGATGAAATAATTACCAAATAGTAAATCTATGTAGTGACACCCATTCATTACTACCCTCCAGTGAAAATTCAAAATAACCGTATGGAAAAATTTTATACTGAAACGCTTCAGAAGTTGGAAACAGAAATCAAAGAATTAGAGATTGAAGCCGATTGCTCAATAGAGCGGATAGAAGCTGTAATAGAGCTTATTATTAAATACTTATCCGATGTAAAAGATTTTGTCCTTAAAAAAGGGTTTACGAATATAGATGCGGAGATTCGTTTTTTCAAATATCAGAAGCCGCTTATTGTTTCCAAACTGATATACTATAATGCTATTTATAAAATTGAAATAAGAAAACCGCACGGGGCAAAGGCTATAAGAAAACATCTTAAAAAAGAATTGAAAAAGCTCAAAAGGTTCTTTGACAGCAACCTCGATTTTTATAAATATTATCGCAACAATTATTCCTTTCTTGACGAGAAGTTCTTTGTGCGGGGTAAGCATGATATAACGCTATGCCTGGATACTTACTATTTTCAGTCCGACCATACCTTTTCAACCTCACACGATTACAAGGTGGCTAAGATAATGGCGAACGACTTAATACAGCTATACCTCGAAGACCAGCTTTATCACATAAAGAAGCACCTGTTATTGAAACGGCCATCCCTCACAGCTCTTAACTGGACCGCCAGTAAAGCTGCCATGATAGAACTTATTTATTCGCTCCACTATCAGGGTGTTTTTGATAACGGGAATAGTGATATTAGGTTGATTGCGGAATATTTTGAGAGAGCTTTCAATATTGATTTGGGAAACTTTTACCATACCTATCTCGAAATTCGGAACAGGAAAATTAACCGCACCAAGTTCCTTGATGCGTTACGGGATGCGCTCATTAAGAAGATGGATGAGCAGGACGAGAGATAACGGGGCTTTATACCAACTTTACCAATTGAGGTAATGGTTTAATTTTCTACGTTTTATGAATTTAAAAAGCAGTTTCATGAATGGAAACTGCTTTTCTTTAATGGGTTACTACTAAAAGATGATCCCTAACCTTTAACCTTATCCTATGGAGAACTAAATATACGAAATGGTTGCCTCAAAGATAGCTATTTTATATTTTTATCGTATGAAAGCAGAAATACGGCTACCGGATAATTTTACCGAATACAGAAGTGATGGCATATTCTCCAACCTGACCAATGAGATTGATTACCTGGTAGTGGAAGCCATTAAATACAAACCGCTTTCAGCAGCTTTAACAGCGTGGGACTATTTTGGTGTAGTCTAGTGGAATGATGACATCGGGTATTGGTGCGTAGAAATATGGCAGTTTAACAAATACAAGACAACTCACATATCCGAATCTTTCGAAGATCTTATTCAGGAAATCCAGGAAGCGTATGGGTATAAATAACAGAACTAAATAGCGCTGTTGTTATGTCATCCAAGCTTTTAAATTTTCAATTATAGGAAAATATCCCTCATCCTGATTTGCGATCTGCAATCTTTTGGCTACCGCCTTTCTTTTATCAGATCCAGCACGGAGGTAAACTTCCAAACATCGCTATCATACACCCTTTTCCGATCCGTCTCGTTTTCCATCACATCAGAGGTAGTACCACCGGTTGAAATTTCCTCCAGGTCTTCCAGCAAAGTGGCCTTGCCGGATTGTTCAAGAAAATGAATGGCATCCGCTACAATTCTATATAAAACTAACGGCCCTATTACATTCGTGCTATGGAAGAGTGCAAATGAATAAGATCTGTTTTCAGTATAAGTGATCGCAGAAACCACTGTTTCCTCTTCGTAATTCTCTTCCGTATCATCCGTAACAGCCGTGTAAAATTCAATAAGGACATTTAGTGCCAGCAGCTTATCTGTATAGGCAAAATTTGTATCCTGTCCATCTTCGTCAACAAAAGGCTGAAGCCCGATGCCGTTATGTTTAAATAATTTTTCCATTTTAATACGTTATCTTCCTTGATGGTTGTTTAATTTTTATCATCTTCACTGTTTTCAAACAGCTCATGTAATTTTTGCTGTAATATTTTTTTGTCCGGCAATTGTGTTTTGTACTCGGACACCATTGTTGGTGAAAGGTTGCGGCTTAGTGCATACTCCACCACTTCACTGTCTTTGTCCTTGCAAAGCAAAATACCGATGCTTGGGTTTTCATTTTGTTTTTTTACATCCCGATCCAACGCCTCCAGGTAAAAATTGAGTTGCCCTAAATGTTCCTGTTTAAACTTATCTGCTTTTAATTCAAAAGCCACCAGGCATTGCAAACCTCTATGATAAAAAAGGAGGTCAATATAAAAATCGCTGTTACCTACCTGCACTTTATATTCTTCTCCAATAAAAAGAAAATCTCTGCCCAGTTCAAGGATAAAGTTTTTCATTTGTTTTACCAGCCCCTTTTGTAAATCGCCCTCATTATGTGGTTCAGGCAGGTTCAAAAACTCAAAAACGTAGCTATCCTTCAATGTATTGGTTATATCTGCATGGGCTTCCTTTATCGTTTGCGAGAGCTTGTTGTTTCCAAGCATGGTGCGTTCAAAAAGGCTTGCGGAAATCTGCCGGTCCAGTTCTCTTACGCTATAATTTTCTTTAACGCTTACCTGAATGTAAAACTGCCTTTCTTCATCCGTTTTGCATCGGGAGAAAATAGTGCGGTGATGTGTCCAGCTCAACTGTACCAAAACAGTATTTCTGATGTCCTGCGGCTCAAATTGTGTCCCCGCCGGGGCGACAATTTTATTCTCCTCATTATCAATATGTTGTGTTTGTTGCCGCAGTGAGGCGACAAATTGTGAAGACACATAGGTTTCAAAGAACTGCACCATTCTGTAAAGCCCTGATCTGTTAAAGCCCTTCAGTTCCGGGTTGTTTTTTTGAATGAAAATTGCCAATTCTTCAACAGTCTTATCACCCCATTCGGCGGCAGACAATTTTTGCTTAATGTATGCGCCCACATTCCAGTAAAGGCTGATCAGTTCCGCATTAACAACCCTGATAGCATTTGCCCTTGACTGTTTGATTAGCCTTACAATGTCCTCAAACCTATTATCCATTGGTTAGTTATTCCTTGTCTTTGCCTGTAAGCGACTGGCCTCTTGCTTACTTTTTTTTATCTGATCTTCAATGTTCTTAATTTGATCGGCAGTACATCCCTGATACATAATATTTACTCCTTGATTTCCTTCATAGTTATTAAAATGATTTGTGAAAGCAGATTTCTCTTGGTAAGTTAGAATGTATTCAGGAGCAACTTCAAAAATTTCTGCCAATTCATATAGCCTGGACACAGACACATCAGCAACATTGTTTTCTATGTTACTATAAGCTTTTGGGGTTATTCCTAATGCTTTTGCTACCTGTTCTTTTGATAGCTTTTTTTCTTTTTCGCGGATATCACGAATATTATCTCCGATTTTCATATTTATAGAGTTTTTTAGAAATCAATATTATTTTTTTTAAGTAAAGCTTCCAATAAAGCAATTCTTTTCTGTTCACTTTCCAAAAGCTGCTGCTGTAGCTCATAAATTTTTTCCTTATTACTAAGCATACTGCCTACGCTCGTTTCAATATTCTGGTGCATAATGTTAACCCCTTTATTCTCAGGGTAATTATGGAAATAGTTATAAAACTCCTTTTTTGAAGATTTGTATGTAAGAATGTACTGGGGACTACATTCAAAAATTTCCGCAATTTGCTCCAGTTTTTTCATTGAAAGATCTGTGCGATTGTTTTCTATATTGGCGTAAGCGCGAGTTGACATATTTAACCGTTCAGCAACATAGCTTCTCTTAAAGTTTTTTTCAACTTCTCGAATCTCGCGTATGTTATCACCGATTTTCATAAATACAAGCGTTTCAAAAATCAAACTCGATATTATTTTGCCGCAAAAGTTTTTCCAGTTTGGGTATCCTGTTTAATTCTTCTGCATAAAGTTCTTTGTATGCCTGCCTAATCTTCTCCTGGTCTATTCCCTGCACATGAATATTTACACCCGAATTTCCGTTGTGATTAAAGAAGAAATTCCTAATCCCTGTAATTGGTTTATTGAGCGTAATCAAATCGGCAACTTCAAGCGATAATAAACGTGATATTGCTTCAAGCATAGAAAGTGTTATGTCCCTCTCATCCCTTTCGATAGCTTCATATTCTTCTACACTGATATTTAGCTCTTGCGCCATAAAAGTTTTTTCGATCTTTTGAGCGGTCCTTAGCTGACTAATGTTACTTCCGATTTTCATATTCCAATGCTTATTATTTTACCAAATATAGTAAAACTTCCAATATGGAACAAATTCTTCCTAATTGGTTGTACAATCCAGAGGTGCAACCTCCCGTAATCATCGGTTATTTGTATAACAACCAATAAAGATGATAAGATTGACGGACAAGTATAAACAATATTGCTGCTTTTCCATAGCTGGACAAGGCAAGCCCGTTGTTTTATTTTTCTCCCTTAAATTCAACCTTCGCACCATCATTAAAAGTCCGGTTTAAAGTAGCGATACACCTCATGGAGTATTTACTATTTATAAACCTAACTATATCACTTAATGATGAGCGTATCACTATGTAACAAGATTTTTTTTTCAATTACTTGCCGCCGTTTAGCACTGGGAACGTTTGGTAGGATTGTGAGCAGAACCGGCAAGTATTTTTTGCTACTGGTTTTTCTCATGTATGCAGCCATCCAACAGCAGAGCCACGCACAAGTGGCTTCTGCTAAGGCTGCTAACACCTTTAAACCCACCCCGCTTGCCATCGGCGACAAGATCCCCGATGAACTTTGGAACCTGCCCTTGCAAGTGGTAAACCATCCCCAGGGCAAGAAGACCATTACCCTAAGCGAGTACAAGGATAAGCTGATCATACTGGATTTTTGGGCCACCTATTGCTCACCCTGTATTAAAAACTTTCCAAAACTACATGCCTTACAAAATGAATTTGGCGACAAAATAAAAGTGCTGGCAGTAACCCAAGAGGATACAGATAAAATAACCAGGTTTTTTAAAACTGGTGCAGGTAAAGGACACACTTACGTCAATTCGGTTATTAATGATAGTTTTCTTTCTGAATACTTTCCATTTATCGGCGTTCCGCATATAGTATGGATAAACCCCGCTGGCAAATTATTAAATACTACCCGTGCGGATGAGGTAACCCATGCTAATATAAAAGCTGTTGTAGATAACGAAAATACACAAATGGTGACCAAAAAACTTATTGACCCTAATACGCCATTGTTCCTTTCCAAATACCTCATAGACGGATTACAGATACAGGCATTTTCCATTTTTACCAAAGGTGAGTATTCCGGACTTCCGGGGGGAAATGTTTTCAGAAGAACCAAAGATGGTAAAGTATATGGCAGACAAATCACCAATACCTCAATGATGAATATATATCATGCTACAGTGGACGAGCTATTTAATCGAAATGGTGAACAGTTCTCTACAAGTCGCATGATAGTGGAGGTTAAAAAACCTGCTTTTTTAAGTTTAATAAAGAAAGATAATGGCGAATATGAGAAGTCTAACCAGTATAACTATGAAATGATTGTTCCTGAAGACAAAGCCGACAGTCTATTCTATTATATGCTACAAGACCTTAACCGCTATTCGGACTATAACGGCACAATTGAGAAGCGAATGGTTGACTGTCTTGTTTTAGTTAGAACCTCTAAAAAGGACAAAATAAAAAGCAAAGGAGGAAAATCAAAGAACACTTTTCCGGCATCGCCTTCCATAATAATTAATCAAAAACTTAGTAACATGATTAATATGATTAGTGATGATACTCCTATTACGCTACCCATAGTTGACGAAACTGGCTATACCTCCAATGTGGATATCGAGGTTTCAGCGGTTACTGATTTAGCGAGTTTTAAGAAAGAATTGAACAGGTACGACCTTGACCTAATACCAGCAAAAAGAAGCCTCAATATGTTCGTGATAAAGGACAAATAACTGCTTCCATTTTTTTACGATTTAACTCAATTGATGAATGAAATTTTTTATACCTCTTATTACATTACTTATCATATCAGGCACATTGTATGCCCAACGACAAATTATGGGCAAGGTGATTAGTCGTAATGATAATATGCCTATCGAGGGAGCGAGTATTTCCTTGCAAGGGACAAATACAACAGTAAGTACCGACGGCAGGGGTTACTTTACTATACAAACAGCAAATGGAAATATCGCTGTTTTGACAATTAGCCATGTAGGTTACGAGCCATCTATGCTAACCGTGAACCTCCCGCAAACAGATACTTTAAAAATCCGTTTAAATGCCTCATCCCGTTTGTTGGACGAAGTGGAAGTAGTATCAACAGGGTATCAGAAAATACCTAAAGAGCGGGCAACAGGTTCGTTTGCTACGGTAAGCAACGAACTGTTTAACCAGCAGGTTGGTACGGACATCCTGTCCCGACTTCCAGCAATTGCTAATAGCATGGTGATGGATGCGGGCAGAAGCCAATATAGTTCCCAAATGATGATACGGGGATTGAGTACAATAAACGGACAGAAAGACCCCTTAATAATTATAGATAATTTTCCGTATGATGGAGATATTACCAATATTAACCCCAACATTGTAGAAAATATAACTATACTGAAAGATGCCTCCGCTTCCAGCATTTGGGGAGCAAGGGCGGCAAATGGCGTTATCGTTATCACCACCAAAAGCGGACGTTTTAATCAGCCGATTACCTTATCGTTTAATTCTAACCTCACTATTGGAGCAAAGCCCGATTTAGGCTATATCCGTCAGATGTCGTCCAGTGATTATATTGATATGGAGCAGGAATTGTTTAATCGAAACTTTTACAACAGTCAAATCAATTCATCGAGCCGCCCTGTAATCAGTCCGGTTGTTGACCTTTTGAATAAGGTGCGTACAGGTGCAATGACACAGGAGCAGGCACAACAGCAAATTGACGCATTTAGAAATGTAGATGCAAGAGCGCAGTTTAATGAGTATATGTATAAGCCATTAGTCAATCAGCAATACTTTTTAAGTGCGCAGGGTGGCGCAGACAAATTTTCTTGGACATCATCGGTAGGTTACGACCACAATAAAAGCAACTTAGAGGCTACTTATCAGCGTGTTAATATCCGTTTCCAAAATACCTATCGTCCTATTAAACAACTTTCCCTTACTACGGGTTTGTATTATTCACAAACTCAAAATAAGTCAGGTCGGTATGGGTACAATAATGTATCTATGAAAAGCAGTGCCTTTGTGCCTTATATGCTAATGGCGGATGCAAACGGGAATGCGCTGCCAGTAGCAAAGAACTATAATCAAAGCTATGTCCAAAATCTCGGTGACGGAAAGTTGCTTGACTGGAATTACTACCCGCTTACAGATTGGCAGCACCAAACATCAAATAGCAACGTATCCGATGTATTGGCAACGGCTAATCTCGAATATCGAATTATTAAAGGGCTGAACGCAACTGTAAACTATCAATATGAAAGACAATTTGGACTAAGTACCAATTTGGCTGATGAAAATAGTTTTATGGCAAGGGACTATATCAATCGCTTTTCCCAAATCGTAAACGGAAGCGTCATTTACATTGTTCCCAATGGTGATATTTTGGACAAAACCAATAGTGTTTTAAATGCAAATAATTTACGAGGACAATTAAACTTTGATAATACATACGGTAAACACAATATAACTGCCTTAATTGGAGGTGAAAAACGGTCGGCTCATACACAATCAAATCAAGAACGTTATTATGGCTACAACCCTAATAATTTAACTACGGGTAATGTGGACTATACAAATACATATCCAAGCATTATTAATGGTGGGGCAGACTATATTCAAAGAGGTCAATATCTCGGTGAAACAAGTACAAGATTTATGTCCTACTTCGCCAATGCTGCCTATACATTTGACAATAGGTATGTGATTTCAGCAAGCGCCCGCCGGGATGCCAGCAACCTTTTCGGCTTAAAAACTAACGACCAATGGAACCCTTTTTGGTCGGCGGGCATTGCATGGAAACTTTCAAACGAAAAGTTTTATAAGGTTGATTTTTTGCCTTATCTCAACCTCCGGGCAACCTACGGCTTTAGTGGCAATATTGACCCCGCTATGGTTGCAGTAAACACGATTAGATTTCTTCCAAATACATCCTTTTTTACTGGTACTCCGTACGCAAGTTTTAATAATTACTACAACCCATTATTAAAATGGGAAACCTCCAAGATGTTGAACCTTGCGGTAGATTTTCGTTTGCGAAATGAACGTTTGACAGGTTCAATAGAGTATTATCACAAAAAAGGTATTAATCTTTTTGGTATGGCTCCAATGGATTACACCACAGGAGTTGACCCCTATATGTTGCGAAATGTAGCCAGCATGAAAGGAAACGGTTGGGATATACAGTTAAGAAGTGTAAATATAGACCGTTCATTTAAGTGGAGTACCATACTGAATTTCAGTCTATATAAAGATGAAATAGTTGATTATTATTTAGAAAGGACATTGGCACAAGAATATGTCAATGTTTCTTCGCCACCCATATCCGGTGTTAATGGAAAGCCTGTATATGCTATCTATGCCTATCAATGGGCTGGACTTGACCCCAATACAGGTGAAGCACAAGGATACCTTAATGGTGAGGTAAGCAAGGACTATTACAGCATTATTGGTACTGAAACTAAAGTAGAAGATTTAAAATATTTTGGTTCTGCTATTCCAACAAAATTCGGTTCGTTAATCAATGCAGTATCTTATAAAAATATCAGCTTACAATTAGGTGTTTCATTCAAATTCGGGTATTGGTTCAGGCGCAATTCTATTAATTACACAGACCTGTTTAACAGTTGGCGGGGACATTCAGATTATGCGCTACGTTGGCTGAAGCCCGGGGATGAAGCATATACAGATGTTCCTGTAAATCAGTATAGAACTAACTATAACAGAGATGCCTTTTATAGTGGTTCCAGTGTGCTGGTAGAAAAGGGCGACCATATCCGGCTCCAGTATATTAACCTTGCTTATGATTTTAAATTGTCAGCAAAGGGGATTAAGGGATTGCAATTATTTTTTAATGCAAATAATCTTGGGATATTATGGAAAGCCAATAACGCAGGCATTGACCCTGACTTTAGCTTAGGTTATAATATTCTTAAAACACCTGCAAATTATTCACTTGGTCTTAAAGCCAAATTATAAAAGAATATTACAATGAAAAAGAACACTCCAATATTAGCGTTGATGCTATTGCTAATAATACTTTCTTCGGGATGTAAAAAGTTTCTTGAAGAAAAATCAGATGATAAACTGGCTATACCTACAACTTTAAAAGATTTTCAAGCCTTAGTTAATAATTGGGAAACTCTTAATTCTAATTTTTGCTCGGCAGGCGAAGCCAGTACCATTGACTATTTTTTGAAAGATGAGGATTACGATGGTTTTTATTATGAAAGCGATAAAAGATTGTACACATGGCAGCCAGACTTTGTTACAAAACCATTGTCATCGGCGGGTGATGAATGGTACTATTGTTACAGTGCAATTTATGTTTGCAACTCCGTTCTAAAAGGCATTGAAGATAATTATTTGACCGGAAATATAGCGGACAACCTAAAGGGTCAAGCGCTGGTTTTTAGGGCATCCCGCTTTTTGGACGCCGTACTGATATGGGCGCCAGTTTATTATAAACAAACTGCCAATACAGATTTAGGAATGGTGCTACGCTTAGACCCCGATATGAATATTCCGTCGGTGAGGTCGTCCGTACAAGAAACCTATGACCGGATATTGAAAGACCTCAACGATGCACTTCCTTTATTACCAAATACAAGTGCTGCCGCAACGTTACCAACTAAAGCAGCAGCCTACGGATTATTAGCAAGAACACATTTGATTATGGGAAATTATGCCGATGCTTTGGAAAACGCTGAAAAGGCATTTGCGTTTAATAGTCAACTCATAGACTTTAATGGGTTAGACCCCAATGCAGATTTCCCTATTCCCTCAATAAATCAATTAAGTTCAGAAGTTATCTTTCAAACAAGCATGTTTCCTACCGACCTAAATAATCTTGATATGGCGAGAATATCACCTGCTCTTTATGACCTTTATAATGATAGAGATTTAAGAAAGACTATATATTTCAGAAAGGGCGATGATGGAGATTATAGGTTTAAAGGTACGCACATGGGATATGCAGGACTTATTACAGGTATTACGACAAATGAATTGCTCTTGATTATTGCTGAATGTAATGCCCGACTGGATAAACTTGCTGATGCTGCAAATGCTCTTAATAAATTACTGATAAAACGATGGGATGTTGCTCAATTTACGCCTTACTCGTTTACAAATAAAGACACAGCGCTGAATACCATTTTAGCTGAAAGAAGAAAGGAATTGGTGTTTCGTGGGCTTCGTTGGTCTGATATTAAGCGGTTGAACCGGGACGGATTTAATATAACATTGACACGGACTGTTAACGGGCAAACCATAACATTACCACCAAATGATTTACGCTATGCCATTGCTATTCCCGAAACTATAATAGAAGTGGGTGGGATACAGCAAAATCCAAGATAACTATAATACACAAAGGGGCTAAAAATGCCCACTTTGTGTATTTAATTATACCCGAAAAATTAATTTCGCTTGCTATCAACAATACTTAATACCTGCGGATTGGTTTTGCCAGCTAATTTGCTTTCCAAATCTGCTTCGTCTTCGGCAGTTATTTGGCAAGGTTTCGCCGTCCCTACACAATTCGTAGGTGAAGTTCCGGGTTCCCAATTGTCAGGGTTCGCAAATGCTCCGGCAGCCGTACTTTCACTTGCATAATGAAAGGTTGAAGCTGTACCTGCCATCTTAAATGACATGGTAACTGCCGCAATCGCTAAAGCAACTACCATAAACAGGTTTAATTTTAATTTTTTCATCTTCTTAAAATTTAGAAGTTAAAGAATATTGTTTAATATGTCTTTTGGCCGACCCGCCCTTGGCAGCTTCGCTTCCCGCGTCACCGCTTCGTAATTTGCGCCACAGATAAAGTCCTGATAGGCTCAGGAACAAAAAGAATAGATTGAAAAGGAAATGCCGCTCCCAGCTCATGCCACTAATGACCGATCCGCAGCCGCAGGGCAGTTTTTTCCAGGCTCCTAAAAGCGCAATGCCCACATATCCGGTAAAGGCCGTCATCAGCATTGTGGAGAGGATCAGGCCGACTTTGCGCCAGCCTTCGTAGATCAGGCAAATGATAGTAGCACATTCCAATACAGGTAATGTATAGATCAGCACATTGCCCAAGCTGTCTGAAAAGGGTTGATTGTAAATGCCGCTTTTAAAGGTTTCAAAGTCAGTCAGCTTATCAATAGCTACGGGTATCCATAGGGCCAACAAAGCGAGCATTATGATCTTAAATGCAATCTTGCTTCTTTTCTGATATTTGAGGGCTTTATCCATTTCCTTTGTCGTTAGCATGGTTTTCACCATCTTGTTAAGACAAAGTTCATCAATGCGCTCAGCGTTGGAAAGTCAAAATCGGTAAAAATTGAGCAAATTTGTGTAAGAAATTTTCCGATTTTGACAATTTGCGGGAAATTGTGTTACCGGCGTTTGAGGTACCGTTCCAGGGCGGAGCGAAAGGTGCGTTCATCGGTATATCCCACTTCCATATAAACATCTTTTATGCCAATACCTTTTTGCTGCATAAGGAGCAGCGCATGGCCCATGCGTAACTCGGTATAAAACTCCTGCACGCTCATGTTATATTGCCGCTTAAAAACGTTTAGGAGCGTACGCTCGGTGAGGAAAAAATAATCTGTAAGAAATTTTACGCTCAGTCCCGCATCGCAATAGTGTTCCTCTATATACGCTTTGATCTTATAAGCCAGGTCGCCGTTCTGCTCCCGGATCACCTGGTCGTAATGCTCCAGCAGGTAACTAATGTACTTGCGCAGGTTACCGTCTATAGCACCAATATTAGCCTGCGAGTAGCTGTAAATCTTATATAACCATCGGTGGATCTTCCGATCCATCCGGCATTGATACATGGTATCATAAGTCTTGTTCTCATTTTTAAAACGATGCAGGATGTCTTTCAGATTATCGTATTCCTGGTACATGCTTTCGATCCATTCCGGAAGGATACTTACTACAAATGCTATATGCATTCCTTGCGGGGCATAAGCAAAATAGTGTCCAATGTCATAATAGGACATCAAAAAAGTATTAGGCTGAGTGCGTATAATGGGCCGGTAATCACCTGTTGTGTACAGCAACCTGCCCTTGAGCATAAAGTACAGGTACAATTGCCTGTCGTTAATATCGAAAGGGATATAAGCAGGTTCTTTTGCGTTGATCTGAACCAGGTCTATAAAAAACGGCTCCTGGTTTAACTGCTGGCTTATCAGCTCTATTTGTGGTTGCTTAAAGTAACGTCGTTCCAGGGCAAAATGCAACGGGTATTTGCACCAGTCGGGAAGTTGGGAATACTGATGCAATGGTATTAAGTTCTCATCTTCAAATTTTAAAAAGTAAGGTATTTTCATAGGCTACCTGGTTTCTCTATGTCTTGTATAATATTCTACTCCAGTCACTGCTACATTCCATTTGTTATCAACGTGTTCTCATTATCGCATGGAGTGAAACAGGCATTACAAATTTTAAACATTGTTAGGAATAAAAAACCCAAGTTGGGAAAGATTGAGCACGCTTTTTTAGGATTTGAATTGGTATTCGGCAAAAAATCCATTGATTATCATTACAATACACTACGAGGTAAATGAGCGCCTTTGACGTAAACGGTCGGTTCTGAATTGTCTGAAACCGGTGTTTGCTCTTCAACCTGATCCGTTGTTTTGCCTTCAGACTCCGGCTTTATAGATAACTGTATTTTTCTATCCACTGCGGCCAGTTCTGTTTTCAATTCTGCCAGTGCATTTTCTTTTTTCCAAGCACCGTTGACTACTTCCTGAAGCACGGGCAGGTCTTTCTGCAATCCGGCAATTTTCTTTTGTTCCTGCTCTACAATACCCGGTATTTTTTCAAGCGCATTGAGGAAGTTTAACGATGCAGTTTTCGCATCGGTCGCCATCCGGCCATTGTTATAGGTGTATTTGATACCGCCTTCACCTTGAACAAAGAAACGATTGTCCCTTTCGAGGGTTGTACTGTCATTTTCTGAAACCTCTGTTTTCACCAGTAATGTAAAGCCATACAACGAGCCGATTTCCTCATACTGCCCGCCTGTACGGGCTTTTTCCGAAAGCTGGTTGAGTTTTGCGCCTATCTGCTTAATATCAGCATTGGGCGGTAAACCTGTTAACTGTACCGGGTTGAGTATATCACCATCTTTGTTTTTCTCTATCCGTTTTTGCAGGTTTTCCCAATCAAGTGTCATCCGATCCAATCGTGCTTGTGTACTTTCCAATGTGGCCGTAATATCTTCCAGCTTATATTTGGAAGAAAACTTGGCGCGATTGAATGCCTGCCGCTCACTTTCCAGACCGGCGATCTGCTTTTCCAACTTGGCTTTTTCCAGCAGATCTGTATTGCCCGAAAGTATGGCTACATATTCCGAGAAATTCATACCCGTTTTTTCATCCATTGCGCCTTCATCAATGGTACGTTTGCCCAGACTGTTGGTTTTTAGCTGGTCGATAAATACCTGCTTATTGTACAGGGTATTGAATTTATAGCTGTCCAGCGATTTTTCTACCGCATAAATGAAAATATCTACTTTGTTGTCGGCAAAGAACTTCGCAATTTCATTACCCTTACGGATCGCCCTGCCATCCCGCTGTGCAAGATCGCTTGGCCTCCAGGGAATATCCAGGTGGTGAACAGCTACGGCACGCTTTTGCGCATTAACCCCCGTACCGAGCATTTCGGTGGAACCGAACAGTACCCTGATCTTTCCTTCATTAACTGCCTGTATAAGTTCCTTGCGCTGCTTTTCATTTTTCGCTTCCTGTATAAATCGTATTTCGTGTGCAGGGATGCCGTGGTCCTGCACCAGCTTACGCTTAATTTCGGAATAGACATTCCACTCACCGGGCTTATAGGTGCCGAGGTCGGAGAAAACGAACTGTGTTCCTTTTTGTGCATGGAACCGGTTATAATATTTGGCAATATTAGCCGCACAATGCGATGCCTTGTTATCAGGATGGTCGCCATACTTTCGGCTGATCATCCGCATATCCAGCGACATCTTTCGCGCGTAGTCCGTTGCGATCAGCATTTTTGCTTTTTCTTCGCTTTCGCTTAACGGAGGTCTGCCCAACAGTTCTGCATTACCGGTTTTGGCAAACTCCATCAGTTTTTTGATAAAGACCTCCTGATCCGGCGTAGGCGGTATGTGGTATAATACCTCGTTCTTTTCGGGCCGGTCAATACCAATATCCTTTGCCGTACGGTAATCCGTTATTTCTGAATAGAACTGCGCCAGCTCCGGCACTTTGATAAAAAAGCGAAAACGTTCTTTTGATACGATATTATTGGCGACCGAAAACTCGTAATCCGTCGTTTTTCGGGCGTAAATGGCTGCCCAGGCATCAAAACAGGAAATGCCCTGTTTTTCCATTGCCTGCGGGCGCAGGTATTTAAACAGCAGGTACAGCTCTGTAAGCGAATTGCTGATGGTGGTTCCCGAAAGAAAGGTAGCACCAAGATCTTTGCCGGTGCGCTCCTGTATGGTACGGATGGCAAACAGCAGGTTCATAGCCTTCTGGCTGCCGGCCATATTGCCCAACCCGGCCACACGCTCATGCCTGGTATTAAACATGAGGTTTTTAAAACGGTGGCTTTCGTCCACAAATACATGGTCAATGCCCATCATTTTGAAGTCCACTACATCATCCTTGCGGTTTTCGATGTCGTGCTCCAATGTTTTGAGCTTCACCTCCAGGTTTTGTTTACGCAGCACAACACCCTTCAGCATTGCCCGCGAAACCTCCTTGCCCTGTGCCTTCAGTGCATCGAGGTTTTCCTCTACGCTATCCAGTTCCGCTTGTAGTATCTCTTTTTGTAATTCGGGTGATTGGGGTATCATACCAAATTGATCATGGGTTAATATGATACAGTCCCAATCATTGTTTTTGATATCACCGAAGATGCGCAGCCGCTTTTGCGGTGTAAAATCTTCCTTGCCGGGATATAATATTTTGGCATGGGGATAAGCTTTTCGGTAGGTTTCAGCGATCTCGTGCACATTGGCTTTTAAGCCGATGATCATCGGCTTATGGGCCAAGCCCAGCCGCTTCATTTCCTGTGCAGCCGTACACATGATAAGCGTTTTACCGGCACCTACTTCGTGGTCGCAGATGGCTCCGCCGTTGAGCTTGATCATCCATACAGCATCCTTCTGGCTGGGATAAAGGTCTTCGATGCCGAGCGCCCTACGATCCAGCCCCGGAAAATTCTGGTGGCTGCCGTTATATTGCGGACGGACGAAACAGTTAAAGGTATCATTGTACCTGTCGGTAAGGCGTTGTTTGAACTCATCGTTCTGCGCATGGAGCCAATCCGTAAATGCTTTGCGCATCTCGTCGATCTTGGTATTCGCCATTTGAATGGCTTCCATGTCCCGCACCTTTACTTCCCTGTCACCTATTGTCTCTTTTCTGGTGATATCAGGCGTGGTATTGACCAGTGCATGTTTAAATAAAGCAATGCCATCATAGGTACGGCTTTGTGATTTGATGGCATATTTTTCTGTGATGTGAATGTTCCTGCTATCACAATGGATAGAAAAATCATCCGTGTTTTCGGTATAGTGAATGCGTACCTCGGTATCGAACAGGTGTGATGCAAAGCGGTTATAGATGCCGGTAGGTATCCAGCGTTCACCGAGGTTAAAATCCAGCTCTTCAAATTCAATGCGGCGGGGCCTGGCCTCTTCAAGTGCTTTAAGGCTTTCGGCAACTTCTTTATCATCCGGTTGGCTGGAAAGGTATTCCCGCACTTTTCCTGCTTTCTCAACCACATTGCCCGATACCCATTTTTCAGCGATCTCGTATTCCTTCTCCAGTGGGTTGTAAAAGATCCGGCCATGCAGGGCATTCTTCAGGTCTTCTTTGGACATCCCGCTGATCCCCGCCATATAGTTGATATGAACAGCCCCGTATTTGTTAAGCGATGCAGTTAATGCTTCATCGGGATTGTCGGTAGCAAGCGTTGCGGTGGAGAAACTGACAGGCCGGTGGAATATATCTGCTTTATGTACCACACCGCCTACCACACGCTCCAGGTACGGCATTTCTTTTCCTGCGCTATCGGTTTTAATCACCTTGATATTATCGGCGCTGTTCAGGTTGCCGTACCTTTTCACAAAAGCATCATAGAGGTTATTCAGTGTTTCCCTTTCTGCCTTATGTTCGGCCCGAAGCGTCGCTTCATTGTTATAAAGATGCTGATAAGCATCCCTTAGCTGTATATAGGCTTCTGTTCTTGCTTTTTGAAGTGGGGTCAACGGTAAAGGATGGAAAATTGCGGAGCCTTTAGACGTATTAATATTTCTTAGATAGCCTACATAGCCATTTTCCGTTGCAAGGCAGTCATCCTTATGGAATGCCTGCACTTCGCCGTTATACGGAGCCGGATCGGTAGTTGCTTTTGATTCGGTAACCTGCTCAACTGGTTTTGTTTTTTCCAGCTCGCCGTCATTATTTACATTGATAGCGGAAAAAAGATCTCCCTGTCCGGCGGGAATGCCGTTCGCCTTTGGTGATGACGCGGCTGTATGATTGGACGGTTTTGCCGCCCGCACAGGAATGTTATCAAACAGCCCCGGTTGCCTTCTTTGTACAGTCCTTTTAACCGTAATTTTCCTTTTTGTGGTTGTGACAGGAGCAGCTACAACGCTGACCTGCGGCGCACCGCCAAAAAGATCGAACAGGCTTAATTGTACCTGCTCCTGTGGCGCTGCATCATTGGCTGTAATTATCGTATTTCCCTGTAGCTGATCTGATGCACGGTTGCCTGTCGCAGATGAATGAACAGGTGTATCAGGCGCTTGCATTCTTTGGGTAACAATGCCAGTAGCTGGCGGTTGAGGTGCTGGTGCCATTCCTGGCTGCACAACGGGCTTATCGGGTAAAATTCCTTTGTAGAGATTCAGGTCCAGATGATTCCTGAAATCTTCGCTCAGAATTTCCTTTGCATCCTTTGCAATACCACTAACGCCTCCGTTATGGACAAACATGGTATAAGGTTTACCATACAGATCGGTTGATTCGATGATCTCATTGAAAACAACACGGTCAGTGTACAATACCAGCGCATTGGTGTGGGTATTGTTCTTTGTTTCCAACGAGCGGCAAAAATCCTTTTCCATTTCAGACAATACCTGCTTGCCTGTGTTTTTCTGAAGAACGATGAGATCGCTGCCTACTTCGGTTCCCGCATGATCGGTAAAGAGGTTGTTGGGCAGCCTTACTACCGAAATGAGGTTATGCTCCCTCATCAGCGCTTCCCGGATAGGCTGGTTGGCAGGGCTATCCAATACACCTTGCGAGGTAATGAAAGCCAGGATGCCACCATTCCGGAGCGCATCGGTTCCCTTTAGGAAAAAGTAGTTGTGAATGCTGCGGGCAGCCTGAACCCTTGCCGGATCTTTTCCCTTCGAATACGAAAGGTCAAAAACTGAACTGGTGCCAAAAGGAATATTGCTGGCAACTACATCGTAATGGTTCAGTTCGCTTTCAGGCAGCTCTTCAAACCCCTTAATTCGGATTTCCCTGTCCGGATAGAGTTGCTCCAGCATCTTACCTGTAAGCAGATCTTTCTCATAAGCCGTAACATGGACGATTCCTTTATTAGCAAAGGGATCGACAAATGCACCAACGCCCGCAGACGGTTCGAGAAAATTGCGGATTTCTATACCGTTTTCTGTCAGTACATCTGAAAGTGTATGGATGATTTCCGGTGGGGTATAAAAGGCGGACAGTACCGAGCCTCGCATACTGTCCACATACCGCTTGTATTGTTTTTCATCACCGGCATTTTCTTTGAGCACCCGGTGCAGCTCCCTTGTCATTTCAAACAGTCCCCGGTCATATTCCGCCCATTGCTTTATATCTGTGGGGTTTTCTACGGGATTCAACACGAATTTGAGACCGCCAAATCCGCTATATTGCTTCATTAGCAGCCGTTCTCCCTGGGTAGCGTTGCGTTTCTCCTTTTCCAGTTTAAAAGCTATTTGCAGGGCATCAATATTCCATTGGAGATGTTGACGCTTACTGAAGGCCATTTTCCTCGATCCAGATTGCTATGGTTCCCGTTATTTCCGTGTAGAGCAGGCCGTATGCTTCGCTGTAAGCAAAATCATCCGTCAGTTCGTAGTTTGCGAACAGCGAACTGCATACAGGTAACATCTTTAAGGCAAAAGGGCGTAGTTCTTCATCCGCCATAATCGTATCGAACTCATTACACACCACCTGGAATATGGTGTCAAACCGGGAGAAGTGCAGTCCTTCAAATAATATGTAATCAGCAATATGGTCGCATTGCTCAATCGCATTTCCCGACCGGAAGGCACCCTCGTAGGCATTGGCTGCCCAACTGGAGCGTTGCTTAATGAATTTCTGGTCGTGTGCCTTTTCGGGAAAGCTGGTGTACAGTAACTCCTGAAGCCTGAGTGTAAAATAGGAGAGATCTTTTTGCGGTGTATCCATACAGATTTTATTTTGAATTTTATGATGGGCTAAAATATAATGGAAACAATGCCCTACACCTAAAGCAGTAGCCATTGGCGTTGGGTGGCAGTTTTTGGCTTATTGATTGGATATTTCCTGAAGTTTAATTTCTATTTTTACAAAGCAGACGGCTAAAGTAAAAGCCCGGTCTTAATGCAAACCAAACAATGAGAATATATAATGTAGAATTATTAGTTTCCGGTCCTGTAACTATTAGGAGAACAATAGATTTCAGAACAGACAAGGAATTGGACCTCGGAAATATCTTCCAAAGCGATATTTCCATACGACCTCACAAAAATGGTTTTCTGATCTCGTCCACCGTTTATACTGCTGATCAGGATCGTGCCTATAAAGTAGCGCTTCTTTTTATAGGCAAGATGCTTGATATTTTAGCTTTAAGAACTAACTCGGCACTAAATGTTAGTTTGAATGAATACCATCAAGTGAATGACAGAAATCCGGTAAGAGCAATTGTTGAAAGGCAAGAATTTATGTTTTGTTTCAGACTTGCAAGAGATTTGAATCTTAATGAAAACAAGCTGTTGAGAGCATTTAGCTGGTACAGAAAAGGGCTATATACTGAAGATCCATTTGATAAATTTCTTGCATTCTGGAATGCGATAAGTGTCATAGCAGACGGATATTGTAACGACAATGAACGGACCAGGCAGGGGATTATAAATAAGATATGGGATTGCTTCATTACTCTATGGGGTGAATGTATTGATTGGGAATACGTAAACGGTAATGAAAGATGGATTAACGATAATAATGACATACGAAACAAAATTGCACACGGCGGCGTAACAGTGGATGTACAATATGTTGAGAACGTGATTGCCCAATTGTCGATCGTCCAAAATGTTGCTTTTAAATTTTTGAAACAATGGGCTGAAAAGTTGGGCAGCGATGTCACAGAGCAATTCGTGTAATCAAATGTTGTTAGCGCTCAGGAAAGTTAGCATTCTACTGACTTCTGTATTCATCTTTGAGAAGGCAAACCATTTCTTGCCCAAGTCTTTTAAGGACGCCCCGATATGATAAAGTTCTGTTCCGTCAATTAGGAGGAACCGGTCATGTGCAAGCGTAAATATCTGAACGTCGATCTGTGGATATTGGCTGTTGTATCTGTGCACATCAAGTTGCAATTGACTGGATATGTTCTTTGTATAAATGGTGGCAGTTACAAACTGCATACGCTTCCCGAGCAATGTAAGCACCGTGTCATCAACGAAATTATCTATGAGAATAATTGATCTTTCGGCACTGCGTATAATATCCGAAACAAATGCGTAAGCATCAAATATCTGTCCGTTATAAAAGATGCCCTTTTCGCTATGGAGCTTACCGCTTTCCAGTGCTCTGAAAATTTCTTCAAATTTTCCGTCGGCTTCGAGTTGTTTGAGTTCAATTTTATCCAATCTTGAAAACAGCGCAGCATTGCCTATCAGCATCTTTCGCATTTCAACAAACGCATTCATAATCTCTATACTAACCTTTACGGCCACTTCGCTGCGCAATACGGCAGATAACATCGCAATGCCCTGTTCTGTAAATACATGAGGTAAATATCGCCGCCCGCCCCGTCCGGCGTTTGAGGTTCCAATTTGGAACCTCAAAGTTTCGCTTTCCGCTTCGGTCAACTGAAAGCAAAACGTCTCCGGAAATCGTTCCATATTCCTTTTTACGGCTTTGTTCAATATTTTGGTTTCTACCCGGTACAGGGAGGCCAGGTCCTTATCAAACATGACCTGTTTGCCTCGTACTGAATAAATTAAATTTTCAATTTCCTTCCGGGTTATGATGGTGTTTTCTGTCATTACTTTTTTTGTGAAGTATTTTCAAATTCAAAAGAGGATTCTCCATTATCCTTTATAACGATATAAGCGTTGAACTTTTTGCCCGACTTGCTTTTCATTCCTTTGATAAGAGACGTTTTACCTTCCTTCACCAGTTTCTCAATCTCCGCCGTCGTAAGGGTTACCCCGCAAATGGTACGGAACTGTATCCAATTACAGGTTTCATCGGGACACTTTACTACTTTATCCCTGATAAGCAGGGCATGGCTTTTACATTTCGGGCAGGCGAGTTCCGGCTGTTTTTCTTTTGCAATATTCATGTTCAGAAGTTCCTTTGTTATTGCCGTTGCATAAACTTCCATTTCGTTAAGGAAAGTCGCCGCATCAGCCTCGTTGTTCTCAATTTTTTGCAGGGCCATTTCCCATTCTGCGGTCATGGCAACGTCGGCAATTTTTTTATCCTTTACTGTGTGGTACACCTGTAACCCCTTGTCAGTAGGGAACAGCGACTTTTTTTCACGCTGGATGTAATCTCTTTTAAAAAGAGTTTCGATAATAGCAGCTCTTGTTGCCGGTGTGCCAATACCAATACCCTGTAAGACCTTGCGTTCGGCATCATTTTCTATTTCCCTTCCGGCGGTTTCCATAGCAGACAATAACCCGGCTTCCGTATAGAGCACCGGCGGTTTGGTTTTCTTTTCAAGTACCTGGGCTTCTTTGATCTTCAGTTTGTCACCGGCCTTTAGTTCCGGCAGTTCCTGTACCGGCTCACCATCCTCCTCCGTAAAATTTCCCCTGATGGCACGCCATCCCGGTTCCAGGATCTTACATCCTTTAAGCGAAAAGTCATAGTGCAGTGCCAGCAAGCTGATTTCGGTAATTTCTTTAGAGCAGGCATGTGAAACTGACTCCAGTAAACGCAGGGCGATCATATCATAGATCGCATCTTCCTTTCCCGTCAATCCCAGCGGGATTTTCTCCGTAATCAAAAGTCCGTGATGATCGGTAACCTTCACATCGTTGACAATACGTTTCGTAAACCGTCCCCATTTCACCTTTGAAACGGCTTCTTTGCAGGAAGGTTTCTCCTCCAGCGCCCTGATTAGTCCCGGAATTTCGGCCCATATATCTTCCGGTATATGTTTGCTTCCAGTGCGGGGATAAGTAATGAATTTGTTTTCATACAAGCTTTGGGCAATATTTAAGGTTTGTTCGGCAGAAAGCCCCAGCTTTTTATTGGCTTCTTTCTGCAAACCGGTAAGATCGAACAGCAAGGGGGGCTGTTCGGAAACGTTTTTCTTATCAACCCCCGTTACCGTTGCCGATCCGTTTCGCTGGATGGATTTAAGCGTATCATCGGCGAGTTTGCGTTCATCCCATTTGGTTTTGGAAAGGCTTTTGAAATCCATGAACTCCTTGCGGTGCTCCAATTGAATCTGCCAGTATTTCTGAATGGTAAAGCTCTTGTTTTCCAGATAGCGTTTACAGATAAGGGCCAGCGTGGGTGTCTGTACCCGGCCCAGCGAATACACGCCACTGCCAGCGGCAATACTCAATGCCTGCGATGCATTGATGCCCACTAACCAGTCGGCACGGCTCCGGCCTTGCCCGGCCTCGTAAAGACCATCAAAATCACTTCCGGGTTTGAGTTTGTCGAAGCCCTGCCTGATGGCTTTTTCCGTAAGTGAGCTGATCCATAAACGCTCGAAAGGTTTGCTGCACTTCAGATATTGATAAATATACCTGAAGATGAGTTCCCCTTCACGGCCCGCATCAGTAGCCACGATAATGCTTTCCGAGCGGCCAATAACCTGTTCAATGACTTTTAATTGCTTTACAGCTCCGCCATCGGCGACATACGATCTGTCCTTTTTTATTTTTCGTACCGTTAATAAAAAGGGAGCCGGAATTATGGGCAGGGATTCTCTTTGAAACCCCAACAACCCATAATCTTCCGGCATCGCCAATCCCACCAGATGGCCCAACGCCCAGGTTACCAGGTAACCGTTACCTGCCAGGTATCCATCTTTTTTTTCTGTTGCGCCTAACAAGGCTGCAATCTCGCGGGCTACACTTGGTTTTTCTGCAATTACTGCTTTCATAATACAGTCGTTTTAGTGATTACCTTTTTCTACCCCTGGACTTTTCCGGAGCTTTGGTAGCATCCTGCTGTTGCTGCTGCTTTTTGTCCTTAGGCTGTTGCTGGCCGGTTTTCAAAGGCTCTTTGATATTCTTGGTAGCTTCATTGGTCTTTCCATCGGAGTTAACAGCTACCTGCGTTTTGTTTTCTTCTTTGGGCTGGATTTTCTCCTTTAGCTTATCAGGATTGTTGAAAGAAAATCCTGTTTTTCCTGTCTCTTTATCAAAAGTGATATAGCCCTGGTATTTCTGTCCCTTTTTGTCAATCAGCCCGTCCACATAAACCGTTTGACCTTCTTTGAACTTATCGTATTGCTGGTCGGTAAGTTCTTTTCCTCTGAATGTCCGGGGTGCTTCCTGCAATTGCCCCTGCTGCTGTTCTGCTTGCTGGTTTTGCCCGCGGTTAACATTCCGGTCAAAAAGAAACTCTACAAAACGCTTGTCGGCATTGAACTGTACCGGTGCATTGAACGGTTCCCCTTTTTTTGAAATCATTCCTTCAAGGTAAAGTGGTTTGCCTTCCATCAGGGCCTGCTTCTGCTGTTCGTTCAGTTTTATGCCTTTCATCTCATCCGGTATTTTCATCCAGTCCTGGCGCAATGCGATCACTTCGTTTGTCAACCTGTCAATGCTGATTACGGACGGCATTTTTTCGCCGGTTTTAGGATTGGTCAAATCAACCACACGACCCATGTTTCCTGTTTTTAGCAAATTCTCTTTGTCCTCTTTGCTAAATTCGTGTCCAAAGAAGGGGAAGTTTAAATTTGGTTCCCTGCGAATGCCATGAATAGCAACTACTACATCGCCGCTTTCATTGGTCTGAAGTGCGAGCCTGGCATCCATACGCGTAATGGCCGTACCGAGGTTAAGGCTTACGGGAACCAGTTCATTGGTCTTGAATCCCCGTAATAGCGGGTCGAGCAGGTTCTTCTTTTCAAGATACTCTTTGCTCAGTCCGAGGTTGTTCATTGTTTCCCAATCGATCTGTTCCGGTTTGTAGCGGTATTCGCTGGTTACCGGTGTTGCTTGTGCTGTTTCCATATCTTTTTTGTTTTCTTGTTTATTTTCTTGTTGCTGATCCTGTGGCTCCTTTACTGCAAGTTTTGCCATTACTGCTTCGCCCTCTTTGGTAGGCTGGTCTACCTGCTGCTGCATCTTTTGAGCCGCGTCAATGGCTTCAGCAGCGGGAATTTTAAAGAAGGAGAAACGTGTCGGGTCTTTAAGCTGCCTCCAGAAATTGGAAAAGAAATTGGAGAATATGTCCCCGCTCTTATCAACCCGCATAAACTGGCTCTGGTTTTTCTTATCCGGGTCCACGGTCTCCAGCTCTCCGTTTTTGTTGATACCTGTAACAGCCTGGATTTTCTTTTTTTCTTTATCCAGCACCAACAGAATGTCCGATAGCTGTTCGGGATATTGTGGCGTTGTCGTAGTCTGTTCACTCATGATCCTGATTATTTAAGATTGTAATAGTCCGAAAGTAGGAGAAGCATTGAAGCGTATGTTGTAGTTGGCTTTCCGTGGCACTATTTGTCACTTATTGTCCTTTGTTCTTTGCAGCGGAGCATTAAAATTATCCCGGACAAACTGATGCACATCGGACAACTTATAGTAAAGTTTGCCACTGATCGTGTAATAGGCTAATTTCCCCGAAGAGCGATAGCGCTGCAAGGAGCGTTGGCTTATCTTCAGCATTTGCAAAAGATCCTGGTTGTCGAGCAGCTCTTCACCGTCTATACTATTTCGGTCTTTGTGTATATTATTAATATGGTCGTTAAGAATGTCGAAACGATCCATGATGCGTTCCATCCACGCGATAAATTCCATTCTGTCAATATTCATACGGATACGTTTATTATGTTCATGATTTGTCTTGCCTCAATCATCGTTTTGCCTGGTGCCTGTATTACACGCACTCATTGGCTACGATTTTGTCTATACATCATTCAAACATCACAGGACAAAATTGAACAGTTTGGCACTCGTTGTCTGCCAAGTCATGCCAATTGAAAAGGCGGATTTTTTATTTTTTTTGCAATCCGGTTAAACCGTTGTTGTAGAGGTATTTCCTTGCTTTGGAGGCACTTTTAGTCTATTATAACCCTGACTTTGCCAATTGGCATATATGGGCAAAATGATGGGCATAAAAAAAGCAGCACGGATAACGTACTGCTTCTGTTTAGGGATAGCTATATTCCTATAAATTCTTATCCATGTATTCTTCCAGTGATTGTTTGAGCTGATCTAAAAATGCTGTCTTTGAGCCGGAACGGGTTTTCATCCGGTGGAAAGCATGATGCAGATCTCCGAGTGGAATACGGAACAGTATCTGGAACATGAGGCTTATTTTTCGGATACCGATTTTGCCATGTGAAATGGCCCCGGAAGCATATAGGGCGTAAATCAATTCGATCAATGCATTTTTTGATTCTGTCCAGAATACATCCTTCGTTGATTCTGGCTTTTGCATGACCATATCGGGATTTTCATCGGGATTGATCTTAGAAAGCAGATAAGTATAAAGCAATTCGTTTGCGATAATTCTTGCTATTTTATAGTCGTAGAAGGTTGAAAATGCTGGATCAATTTCAAAAACTATGCTGTTAAGGCCATCATGGTAATTTATATGGCCCCGCTTAAAATAAGTATCGTCCCGATCTGTACGACCCGAACGATAATAACGGTAAAAATCCGTATTGCAAATGTGCTCAATATATTCCCGCTTTAAATGGGCTAACTGTGTAGAGAAATAACTGTAGTACATTTTTCCATTGCTTACGGGACAGGTAGTTTCTATGCGAAATACCTTGTTATAATAAATCAATTTTCCCAATATCTGGGGTTTCACTGTCCGGAAGAAATGGGTTTCCTCTGCTTCGTCCTTAAAACCTTCTTTAATGACAAACTCTTTTACGGAAAAAAGTAGTTCCTGGAGATACAAGGTCATCTCATAAGCCTCATCGATTAACCTTTTATTTTGTAAGGAAACCTTGTCCTCTTTATTGTGAATTTCCAGGATAATGGTTTGTAGAGAGTATTTCATAGCTTATAATTTTTGTAGGATTAGCAAACTTTATAGTTGAAACTTTCCTAATTAAATCACAAAAATTATAATTATAAACGAAAATATTCCCCAAGTAGAACCCAACTTGGGGAATTATATATCTATTGCCTTATCGGAAAGCCCCAATCCGGCTAAGCGTAATAATCATGGAGTATTCGGGGTAAAGGTCTAGGATCAGTTGAGTATATGCGGTAATCTTCAATATCCCCCTTGACTTATATCAGGTTATGGAAGGAGTATTATAGACACAGGGCAATTGGGTTACCATAGGTAAACAGAAAAAACGGTCTGTTGCTGCCATTGATACAGCCTGTTTATCTACAACTCGGTAAAAATATGGTGAGGGATCACGTAGGATAAGAAATGGAAGGTTAGATTATTAAATAAAATGGAAATTAGATTATGATCTGACTAAGATCCAATCTAATTTCCAATTTCAGCTTACTTTTTTTCTTTAGTATCATGGTGCTCTTTTTCATCATGATGTTCAGTCTCCGGATGATGCTCTTTTTCTTTATGATGCTCCGGCTCATTGGCATGTTCCGGTCCCTCATGATGTTCCTTGTGTGGATGGTGTTCCTGATGTTCGTGGTGTTCAGGATGCTTGTGTGATTCCTTTTTTTGTTCTTCGTTGTTCATAACATTTTAAGTTTAAAGTGAATACTATATGCTTACATTCTATGAATATTATAATGGAGACAAATACAATGCCACTAAGTTCCTAACAATGCGGCTTGGTAACAGCCTACTTTTGCTTTTCCACGCTTTTTTTGTGCCCTTCACCTGAAACATGAAGGTAATAATGCCTCACCTGTGCTATAATTGCAAGAATAAGTATTGCACTCACTATTATGATGAATATTATCCTGAGAACAGCATACCATTTTTTTTTAGGTCGCCGCTTAGGTGTCAACTTCCTGTTGATGCTATAGATCGGAGCAACCGGTTTTTTATTATTCGCTTTTTTGTTCTTTCTCATTTTAGCTGAATTGTTAGTCCTCCAATATGTATGTTTAAACCCCACACACCTGTGAAATCAACAAAAGAACAGCCCAATAATCTCATTTGATCCTGCAACTAATGAATATTTCTCAAAGATGCTGAAGGATAAAATCGACCCTTTGATCAGGAGGTAGTACGGGAACCTGGATGACCGGACACGGGAAACGGCTATAGACCTCAATAATCAAATTATGTATCCTAATCTGCTCTTGTTCATCCTCCAGTCTTGCATAATCATTGATTAACGGAAGACGGTCCAGTACAAACACTTTCTGATAACAAAATTTCTTGCACATCACAATAAGCCTATCGTCATATTTCAGTCCAAGAAATTCGTAATAGGCCATAGCATCGGGAAGTGCTCTATCCAAAAAAGCGACTTTGTTCACGTCCAGTGTTGATTCCTCCCTGATCTGAAGATTCAGTATTTCCAACTGGAATTGCTCCCTGTTACTCCTTATTTCTTCAACTGTTCTACCTTCAACTTTTTGGGTATCGATATAGTGTCTTGCCTGTTCTGCAATCGTCACATATCCCCGTTTTGCCAGCAGTTCCACCACGGTAGTTTTTCCAGTGCATGGCCCTCCTGTAATTACATACCAGTTTGTTTTTATTTCTTTATGGTTGATGACATCCATTTTTTGTACTATTTTGATGGTTCGCAGAGCATACGGCACTCATTAACGATTGACCTGATCTTCGCAGCAGATAGTCCCGACTTCTCTAATATTTCGCTACGTTGCAACAGGGACTTACAGAGAATAACATCATTTGCCAATAAGAATTTTTTGTCTCTTTCAGTTAAGGTAACCAGGCAGGTAACCGGATAAAGACCGGCGCGATCTATAAGATCTTTAAAGCCTTTGCCCCTTGGAAAATCCCACCCAAGCAATTGCATTTGCATGCAGTTGCCATATTGTATCGCATCCTCGGAAAAGCGTCCGTTTGTCACTATCCAGCTTTGATGAAACTGGGGGCCGTGACAACCACTATCCTGCCATTTTTTTTCCGCATCAAGAAATCTTGATTGAATATAGAGTGGTATTTTGACATCGCTTACAAAGCCCTGGCGGTTATGGAACTTGCATTCCACCATGACATGGTGTTCCACTTTTGTAGCGATAACATCTATTTCATGCTTTACACAATGTCCCGGAACAATCACTCCTGTTTGGGTGCTGTATCCCATTGATTCCAAAATGGCTGCTGTAAGTTTTTCAAACGGGAAACCTGTAGGGCCGAGCGCCATCACCGCTTTTTTCAGGTTATAACGGGCGGAGACAGACTTTGACATTTTTTTCAGCCATTTGAAAGCAGTCCTGTAAATATCCTGCGTAGCCATTCCATCTTTGAGGATGTCCTGCACTTTTTGCAGCACAACCTCAATCTGTTCGGAAGTCGCTCCCGACCTGGACAATGATTGTCTCAATTTGTTACTGTCAAAAACCGCACGTTCGCCTGATGCTTTCGTAATGTATATTTCATTGATGGTATTTTGCATAACTATTTCCATTTTTATCTAAAGAGGTGTATCCCTTCTAAGGACTTACTTAACACGTTTTTCATTACCGAAAACTTCTTACCCATAATTGTAGGCTAAAACTTCATTCGTTGTATCCTTATGGCATTCAATATTGCAATCAGGGATACGCCCACATCAGCAAAAACAGCCTCCCACATAGTAGCCAGACCTCCAGCCCCTAAAATCAAAACGATACCTTTTACCACAAAGGCAAGGGTAATATTCTGCCAAACGATCTTTTTTGTTTTCTTGCCGATATTGATGGCTATTGGGATTTTGGATGGTCTGTCATCCTGGATGACAACATCTGCTGTTTCTATGGTCGCATCGCTCCCAAGTCCGCCCATTGCGATACCGACATCACTTAGTGCAACTACAGGGGCGTCGTTTACCCCGTCACCCACAAAGGCTACCGTTTCGTTCTTAGCTTTGATTTCCTTTACCCGGTTGACCTTATCTTCCGGCAACAGATCACCGAACGCATTGTCGATCCCCAGTTTATCGGCTACAAATTTCACGACCGAAGTTTTATCACCACTTAACATGGTCACCTTCACATTGAGCTTGTGAAGCAGGTCAATGGTCTGCTGCGAGTCTTCCTTGATACTATCGGCAATGGTAATATAGCCTACAAATTTTCCATCGCTGGCCACTGCGATAGTCGTATAGACTATGGTTGATGGATCAACATCGTAACTGATACCGAACTTATCCATCAATTTAAAATTTCCAACCAAAAGTTCCTTGCCATTTATTGTCGCTTTCAAACCATGTCCTGCTATCTCTTCCGTATTTTCGAGCTTAATAGAGCTGTCAATATCTCCCACGTATTCGTGTATAGCGGTTGCTACAGGGTGCGTACTCAGGCTCTCTATCGCATTAACAAGTTTCAATGTTTCATCCTTATTAAATTCGGGCTTGAACACTACTTCCTGTACCTTAAAAACTCCTTCAGTCATTGTACCGGTCTTATCCATTACGACATTTTGTATCGCAGCCATTGTATCCAGGAAGTTGCTTCCTTTAAAGAGAATACCATTGCGGCTGGCAGCTCCAATACCACCAAAATATCCCAGTGGAATGGAAATGACCAATGCACAAGGACAGGAAATCACAAGGAATATCAAAGCCCTGTACAGCCAGTCATTGAATACATAATTGTCTACAAAGAAGTAAGGAACAAGACATATTCCTATTGCCAGAACGACCACGATAGGGGTGTACACTTTCGCAAACTTCCTGATAAAAAGCTCCGTCGGGGCTTTTTGGGAGGTGGCGTTCTGTACCAGCTCCAGTATTTTACTAAGTTTACTATCTGTATAAGCGGTAGTTACCTTAACACGGGCTACTGTATTGAGATTGATCATTCCGGCAAGCACCGTTTCTCCCTTGTTCTTGGTATCCGGCTTACTTTCACCCGTGAGCGCTGCTGTATTAAAGGATGCATTGTCGGTAAGGAGTTCACCGTCAAGCCCAAGTTTTTCTCCGGGTTTTAGCTGAATAATATCCCCGATCTGGGCTTCTTCCGCTTTGATGGTCTTGGCACGGTCATCTACAAGGATAGTTACCTCGTCGGGCCGCTGGTCGAGCAATGCCTTGATGTTTCTTTGTGCCCTGGATACGGCAAGGGTTTGGAACACTTCGCCAACTGCATAGAACAGCATTACTGCTACTCCTTCGGGGTATTCTTTGATAAAAAACGCACCGATAGTTGCAATGCTCATCAGCAAAAACTCCGAAAATACCTCACCTTTTGAAATACTTTTGATGGCGTCTTTAATTACAGGAAATCCCACAATTGCGTAGGCTATCAGATACCAAATAAACCTGACAGTCCCCTTAAACCATTCCTGAGGTATCCAGTTATCGAATGCTATGGCAGCGAGCAAAAGTAACAGGGAAATGATGGAAGGAAGGAACATTTTAAATGGACTTTCACTTACATTACCGTGGTCATGACCAGCATCATCGCTATGGCCATGATCGTGTCCGTCATTTTTATGATGTTCCTCTTTTACAAGGTCTTTTGCGCCTGCCTTGGTATATACTTTTTCCGTTTGGGTGCAACAGATCTGCCTGCCCTGCGCGTCATATTGATGTTTGTGCTCCATGATTTCTATTTTAAAAGATTTTTTAATATTCTGTCTGTAAAAAATTGCTTTGTAATCTGATTACCTTCTTTCAACACATCATCAATTGAAGGAGCTTTGTTGCCCAAATACTTCTTCGCCTGAAGTATTGCGTCCTTTTCATTTTTGATGCCTTTGGTTTCCATGATAGCCTCTGCCAACGCCAGTAGTCCGAAGCCCCGGTCTTTGAGTAGTCCCAATTGCTCAATCATCCAGCTAAGAGCGAAAAAACTATATTGGGAAAGCAATAGCGGGTGCAGTTTTTTATCCTCCACCGGGGGTAACCTATTGTAAGGCGAGTTTAATACGGAACCTGTAAGGTAGTTCCCTAAGGCCAGTTTTTCCTGTTCAATCTCTACGAGCTTTATGCAACCCTGTAAAACTTGTGCGTATATACTCAACCAGCGCAATTTTCTGCGCAACTCGTGGATACCCGATTCTACATCGGTAAAAGCAACTTTGCCTTCTTTTGCGAAATCCACTATCTCTTCAATTTCCGACCTATAGAATTTCCGGAGACGTTTGTGCTGTTCATCTTTATTTTTCCAGCCTGTTTTTTTAAGATCATTGTTAATCCTTTCTAATTGCTTTCCGTTTAACCAGCCCTCGCTCTTGAGTATTTTGTTAAGCTTGCTTACGGTTTTTTCCTCTTTACGGGAAAAATAAGACTTAACATCCCCCGGTATTTTCTCATTGCTAAAAAACAGTTTGCCGTAAGCATCAAAGTAATCTATACTACCTAACGTATCTTCCAGTAGCTTGAATTTTTCCTGCATCTTATCAAATTTCTTCCTGTTAGGCCCGGTGGAGCTATATATCCTGGCCAGTGCCTCCAGTTGAAACAACGGTGTCCTGAAATCGTTCTCAAAGAGATACACAGCAGGGTCTTCGGTAGTTTTTGCCCTCTCCAGGAGGACGGATATCGTATTTAGATGGATATCAAATTGGATATTGTTTTGATTCATTGTTGCTTTTCTTTATCGTTAAATAATTTGTCAACAAATTTTCTATAAGGAGCAGATTTGTTGATACTAAAAATCAAGAGAATGATGAGCGTTGATGAGACAGCTATTACAAACATATTAAGGGCGATGGCTACTCCGATCGCGGAAGTCGCCCACAATCCGGCGGCTGTAGTGAGTCCTTTCGGCATATTTCTTTCATCCCGGAAAATAATACCTGCCCCAATAAATCCTAAGCCCGTGGCAACCGCTGACAAGACTCTTGAAATTGCCGATTTATCTTCAGACAAGTGCGCGGCGACAGATACGAACAGACATGAGGCAACACAAATGCAGGCGAAAGTACGGATGCCTGTGTTTTGTTGTTCTCTTTCGCGCTCCACGCCAACAATACCTCCCAGCAGAACTGCCAGTAACAATTTAGCCGAAAGTAAAAGTTCAAATTGAATATCCATTTCGCTTATGGTTAATGATTAATAATGATAACCTTACATTTCATAATAAGAGTCGTTTTGAGGCTTCACTGGAATATCTTTTTCCCCGATCATTTCTAATATGTTGATCTCTATTGTTTGTGCCAAAGAAGTCATCGGTGTATCAACAGGAGTATTCTCGAAAGGGTCCTGCATGATGATGGCCGTTTTTTCGATGGCAATAAAAAGTGTTGGGATAAGGATGGTCATTACGATTTCGACAGCAAGCTGCGAATCCTCCAACCCGAACGGTAAAATAGCTGCGAAAACATAGATTAATGTATGTACCAAAAGGCTATATGATCTTGGGAAAACGGTATTCTTAATTCGTTCACACTTACCCATACTATCGCATAACCTTGCAAGTGTTTCATTTAACTGTACCTGTTGAATATCCGTAATTGCTCCCGCGGCAGCTAACTGCTTGATAGTCTCGGAATGTTTATTGAGTAAAACGTTTGGTATGTTTGCAGCATTTATCTGGTGAATATTTAAGTACGCCTGAACAGAAGGGGAAAATTCCTGCCTGCGCAATGACTCTCCCAAAGCATAGGTCCAGACGATTTGCCTGCCAGCAAATTCTTTGATTTCGTACTTGAGGTCATCAGGAATAAACTGTATGAACTGTCTCACTAAGCTTCGTGAATCATTTACGATAGCACCCCAAACTGTTCTGGCTTCCCACCATCGTTCATAGGATTGTGCCGTTCTAAAAGCAAGCAAAAGGGAAACCGCAGTTCCTACCAGAGCAGGAACACTTAGAGGCAATGAAGTTTTTTTAAATGTCGGATGCATATCCAACAATCCGATAGATATCGCAAAAACACAGATCAAAACCATCTGTGTTTTGATTTCATTGACAAAGTACCATATTGATATTTTACGATTTAATAACATAAAAATATTGTGATTTTATATTGTCATTTTTACCGCAGGCATCATTTCCAACGCCCGGATTTTTTTATAAATCTTATCGTGAGGTAATAGGTGCCAATGACTAAAAAACATACTACAGCATACTTTATTCTGGTCGCCTGATCTCTGCCGATTAGGTCGGGATACTTATACAGTAATATAAATGCTATGCCCAAAAGCCAGACAAACTGTGTCCCATACTCTTTGATCAGCCATCTTCTCCAGTTAAATTTCATTGAGGAAAACGTATCCCCGATACCTTTAAGACTGGGAACCCATCGATTCACTTTCTTGGTGTAGTCTATAAAACCCTGACCAAACTTTTTCCTGAGATAGTCTTCTTCAGCAAGGACAATACACTGATATATACCAACAAACAACGGCATTATTACAAGTGTAAACAACAATGAATTAGCCATTATTCCGGCTCCCCATAACATGAGTATGTTTCCTATATAAAGGGGGTTTCTTACATGGCTGAAAATTCCGGTAGTGACCAATTCGTCTGCGTACACTTTTCTATTTTGCCCGCCTCTTATTATATACGCTAACCCTATGGTGCCGCCCCTAATGAGCTGGCCGGAAATGGTTATTATTAAGCCAAAAACAATGGGATAAAAATAATATTTGTCACCCCATCTTTCCGCTCCAAACAACTCCATCGATGGGGCAAATAGTAGTAAGTACAGAAATATGAAAATTACATTTCTGTACCTAAAGAAGAAATTTCCTAATTGTATTATCATTTTTTTGCTATTATTCCTGTGAAATTATACCAGCGAAAAAACACCTCGACTTGTTTAAAGCCCGCGTTTTTCAGCATATTGATATTTTCGCTTGTCTTGTAAGGTATCAACACGTTTTCAAGCGCTTCCCGCTTCTGTGAAATCTCAAGCTCACTGTATTCGTTTCTTCTTTTGAAGTCATAGTAGTAGTTGATGTACTCCCTGTTAAATGAAGCTTCTTCCGTGAGGATCTTTTCGACAATGATAAATACTCCGTTTTCGGTAAGTCCATCATATATCTTTTTGACAATTTCCAGTCTATTAATAGGTCGAACAAATTGAAGAACCAGTACCATCGTTACAACTGAAGCATCCTGTACAGGTACATCCTTTGTAATATCAACCATATTGAGTTCTATTTCTCTGTTAAGCGATAGACTATTCAATTTTTCCCTGCATTTGACAATCATCTCTTCGGAATCATCTATTCCTACAAGGTTTACATTTTCAGGAACCAGTTTAGATATTTGTATTAAGGTGGTTCCTGTGGAGCAGCCTATATCATACACTTTTGTCTTTGGCTGTACATGGTTTTTTGCCAATTCACTTACCATTCGCTGCATCTCCCCATAGAAGGGTACCGACCGACTAACCATGTCATCAAAAACCAATGCAACTTTTTTATCAAATGCGAAATCAAAGGCGGTATCAACTTTTTTCTTAAATACATCATCCGATAAGTTGTTAGTATTTTCGTCTTTCATTTTAATTTTTTTTCTTGTTCACCAATTCAACATTAACGTCCTTAAATCTGCTCAGGACAGACTTTCCATACTCGGTGCAATAGTTGTGAGCCATAAGTAGCGACGTGTTTACTTTCTGCCATTCTTCTTCCGAATATATCTTGTCAAGAAACACTTCAAACTCTTTCCTGATGGCTTTTGCATAATGAGGATATGAGGTTTTAGTAAAATGGAAAAGGTCAGCGTCGCACAATACTTTTTCAACCATAGTCCTTGGACGCTGTGGAAATTTCGTTGCTTCTATACAAGCCAATACTGATAAAATAAAATCAGTATTGGCACCACATTTTTCCAGATAACTCTTTGCTATCTTTTTACTTTCTTCTTCATGACCGGTATAAGCATAAGCGTATCCGCAGTCGTGAAACCAGGCAGCAACGATAAGTATCTCCATCTCTGATTTATCCAAATCGCTGTTTTGCCCGATCTCCCAAGCTGCGTTAACTACTTCACTGGTATGAGCCAGGTTATGAAACACAAGGTCAGATGAGAGTTTTTGCTTTAGAAAAAGCAAAACGTAATTTTCTACAGACTCTATCAATTGATTCATAACCTCATCATTTTAGGATTAATGATCGTCATGCCCTCCAGCATTGCTCAGTTTGGCATTAATGAAGAAGGCTCCCTTTGTAACTATTTTTGCGTCTTTTGGAATATTAGTTACAGGAGTGATTACCGTATATCCCAATTCGGAAACGCCTTTCGCTACTTCGATCTTTTCAAAGTTCATTTTAGGTTCGCTTTGTTGGTTCTCGGCAACATGATCGTGTTTTTCGCCTTCTTTGTGTTCATCACCTCCTTCTTCATGACCGGCTTCAGGTTCTTTGTCTGTGTGAACGAAAATGTAGAATTTACCTTCCGCCTCAACAATGGCCTCATTTGGCACCGTAGGTGCCATAACATTTTCTACACTCACCATTCCTGTGATGTTCATGCCATCAATCAGTCCGGTTTTATTACCTACCACTGTACAGTGCACAGCTACCGTTTTGCTTTCGTTTTCAAATGATGAACCTATATTGAATACTTTTGCATTATATGTTACCTGGGGGTTATTGGTGATGGTGAAATTCACCGTTTGTCCCACTTTCATGTAGGGGAGATCCTTTTCAAATACCTGAAGGTCAAGATGGAGCAAACTGTTGTCTACAATTTCAACAACGGGGGATGACACATCTACATAACTACCGATCTTGGCAAACTCATTACTTATTGTACCACTGACAGGACTTGTAACTACCAATGCAGCTCTTAGATTATCCCGGTTGATACTTGTCGGATTAATACCCATTAACTGTATCTGCTTTTGCAATGAAGCCTTACGAGCCAATAATGCATTGATATCGGCTGTAGCACTTTGAAGGTTCTTCAAAGCCCCGGCGTTGCCTTGATTAAGCTCTTTCTGACGATTTAATTCCTGCTGCGCCAGGGTAATCTTGCTATCGATGGTAATATATTCTTCCTGCAACTGAACAAACTGCGGATTTTCGATGGTGGCAATAACTTGGCCCTTATGGACAAAATCACCCAACTGAACACGAAGACTTTTAACAACACCTCCATAAAGCGAAGTAGCATTTGCCTTTTTATTATTGGGAACCCTAAGCGCACCATTCGCTTTAATAGAAGCAGTGAGATTTTTATTTTCGATATTTCCAAGAGTTATTCCAACCGCCTTGATCTGTTCCTGGGTAAGTGATGCAATGGTTGTGGACTCTTCCTCTCCATGCCCTTCTTCGCCTTTGGCCTCTGCCTTTTTTGCTTCGGCAGTACTACCTTCTCCGGTCTTTTCCTTTCCACCACAGCTATATAAAGAAGATACAAGTATAACTGCAACTAATATTTTTCCTATGATTTTCATTTTATCTTATTTGTTATTGAAGTAATTGAATTGGATGGCAGATTGGTTGTACTGATTCATAACATCCAGATAATTTTGACGGATACTGATCGCCTGGTTAAGAAATTGACCCAGGTCTGCAAAACTTATTTCACCGGTTCTATAACTCAGGCTTGCCGCACTAATGATTTCCTCAGCTTGCTTTAACCCAGAGGTTTCATAGAAATTCAACAAAGTGTAGTTTTTTTCTATATCAGCGATTGCAGAAGCTCTTTGCGTCTGGAATACTTGAGTTTGGTAAGACAGCGCCTTTTCCTGTACTTCTTTTTCAGCCACTGCAACCCTGACTTTATTCCGGTAGGCTCCGGTTCCGAACAATGGGAAGGATGCCATTACCGAAAATCCGGAGAAAGGGTCTTTCGCACCCCACACCCGCTGACTGAAGAACCGACCCGAAAACTCCGGCTTATTGGTATTCTGCTGAACTTTAATATTGGAAGATGCAATATTTACATTCTGTTCCTGTAAGGCCAATACCGGGTGGCTGGCGGTATTTTCCAACAATTCAACTTCTACTTTTTTAAGTGGTTCGGCCACCGGGAGCAACCACTCATTTTGATTTAAAAGCATCATCAATTGTTGTTGTTGTACCGTCATTGCCTTCTTGTTCTGTTCAAGGAAAGCCTGTAATTCCCGCAGCTTTGCCTCTGCCGCTACCTGGTCCAGTTTTGCAACGTCTCCCGTTCTTACACGTACTTCTGTAGTTTTGAACAGCATTGTATATATACTGTCCAAACGTTGAAAAAGAGCCTGTTTATCCTGTAAATACCAAAGCTGATAATAAGCGGTTCGCACATCTCTTTTGACAACGGCATTTAAAACATCGGTATTGAGTTCAGCATATTTGAGTTGTTCCCTGAAATAATTTTTCCGGGCTGCATATAGACCAGGCCAGGCAATACCTTGCGACAAACCTATTTTTAAAATACCTACGTTATCGGAAGGACGTAAGTCCTCGTTTTCAGCAAACACACCTGTTTTGGGAATATCAGTTGCCGTCTTCACATTTAGAGAAGCACTTTTGATTTGAGCAGTATTCACACCAAATTGTTGATTGCCCTTTAACGCTGTACCTATAGCGTTATCTATTGAAATCCGCTGTTGTTGCTGTGCCTTAACAGATGAAAAGCCTCCCAAGAACAGCAAGATCACTACTGCCATTGTTTTCATGCCTTTGCCTTTGATATTTGGTTTCGAGTTGAAGATGATGTATAGGAGTGGCAATACGAACAGCGTTAGAAATGTCGCTGTGATCAATCCGCCAATCACAACGGTCGCCAGGGGCTTTTGCACCTCCGCACCGGCACTGGTACTGATAGCCATAGGCAGAAAGCCCAAAGAGGCCACCGTTGCCGTCATTAATACCGGGCGCAAACGCGTCATCGTACCTTCTTTGACCCTTTGGAACACATCATCCAAACCTTCTTTTTTTAACTGATTAAACGTTCCTATTAGCACGATACCATTTAATACAGCAACCCCAAACAGGGCAATAAATCCGATACCCGCACTGATACTGAAAGGCATCCCCCGAAGCATTAATGCAAAGACACCTCCTATGGCACTCATGGGGATTGCGGTAAATATTAAAGTAGCCTGCTTAAAGGAGTGAAACGTGAAATACAATAACATAAAAATTAGCAGTAGCGAAACAGGAACTGCGATCATCAGGCGGTCACTCGCTTTTTGCAGATTCTCAAACTGTCCGCCATAAGTGAAGTAATATCCGGAAGGCAGCTTGACTTTAGCTGACAACTGTTGCTGTATATCTTCCACGACACTCTGCACATCCCTGCCAGCAACGTTGAACCCTATAACAATACGGCGTTTTCCTGCTTCCCGGCTTATTTGCGCAGGTCCCAACTTGTATTCAACATTTGCAATCTGGGATAGCGGTATTTGTATGCCTGTACTTGTAGGTATCATCAGGTTATTTACATCATCTATACTGCTTCTATGTGCACTATCCAACCGGACAACCAAATCAAATCGTCTTTCGTTTTCATATACTTGGCCCGAGCTTTTGCCAGCAAAAGCGGTACTCACCACGTCATTTACGTCCTGTATTGTCAACCCGTAGTTGGCAATTCGAGTGCGATCATATTCAACATTGATCTGCGGAAGCCCGCTAACCCGCTCGACCTGGGGAGAAGTAGCACCGGGTACACCTTGAATAACCTCACTTACTCTATTCGCATAAGAAGCCAGCGTGTCGATATTCTCACCAAAGATCTTGACTGCTACATCCTGTCTGATCCCCGTCATCAGCTCATTAAAACGCATCTGGATCGGCTGGTTTTTTTCAAAGAACACACCTGGTATAACTTCCAGCTTTTCCATTATAGCATCTGCGAGTTCCGTATAACTTCGTCCAGATTTCCATTCATCCTCAGGTTTAAGGACCGCCATTAGGTCAGTAGCCTCAGGAGGCATCGGATCTGTAGGTACCTCGGCTGCGCCGGTTTTACCTACAACCATCTTGACTTCATCAAATTGTTTGATAATCCGAGAAGCCTGCATGGAAGTTTCGATACTCTGATTCAAGGAACTTCCCTGTGGTAGAATACAGTGAAACGCATAGTCTCCCTCTTGTAATTGAGGAATGAACTCTCCACCCATTCTGCTGAAGAAAAATATAGCAATTGCAAAAATGCCAACGGTGACGCCTACTACAATATATTTAATCCGGATAGCTTTTTGTAACAATGGTTGGTACCAACTTTGTAATTTCCCCATCATCTTGTCACTAAATGTGCGTTTGTGACTGGTTTTCTTTGATAAAAACAAAGCACACATCACTGGGATATAAGTCAGGGATAATATCAATGCTCCGAAAATGGCAAAGCCAACTGTCTGGGCCATTGGACGGAACATTTTGCCCTCAACACCAACCAAAGTAAGAATAGGGATATATACAATGAGGATAATGATTTCTCCAAAAGCAGCACTGGTACGTATCTTAGACGCCGAAGTAAATACTTCATCATCCATTTCAGTTTGAGTCAACTTGGCCGTCGATTTTCGCAGACCAAGATGGTGCATTGTAGCTTCTACGACGATAACAGCCCCATCTACGATCAGTCCGAAGTCTATAGCTCCTAAACTCATCAGGTTGGCGCTCACTCCAAATACGTTCATCATTCCAAGTGCAAATAACATTGCAAGGGGAATGGCAGAAGCTACGATCAATCCGGCCCGGAAATTCCCAAGAAACAATACCAGTACAAAAATCACTATCAGCGCTCCTTCAATCAAATTCTTTTCCACTGTACTGATAGCCCGACCCACAAGATCAGTTCTGTCCAGGTATGGTTCGATAGTAATATCATCAGGCAGCGACTGTTGAATAGTAGGTAACTTTTCTTTTATCCGCTTAACAACCTCGTTACTGTTTTCCCCTTTCAACATCATCACTACACCGCCTACAGCGTCTACTTCTCCATTATAAGTTAAAGCGCCATACCTTACTGCGTTACCGAATTTCACTTCAGCAACGTCATTTATATATATGGGTACGGCTCCGGAATTTTTAACCACAATTCTTCTAACGTCATCTAAAGACGTTACCAGACCTATACCTCTGATGAAATAGGCATTTGGCTTTTTGTCGATATACGCCCCCCCGGTGTTCTGGTTATTCTTTTCAAGAGCTGTAAAGATATCCGGGATACTTACACCCATTGCTCTCAATCTATCGGGATTTACAGCAACTTCGTATTGCTTCAATTGACCTCCAAAGCTGTTCACTTCGGCAATACCCGGAGTACCATATAATTGCCTGGCAACGATCCAATCCTGCATCGTGCGAAGGTCTTTTGCGTTGTATTTGCTTTCGCTTCCCTTTTTAGGGTGAATGATATACTGGTACACTTCGCCTAAACCTGTACTGACCGGTGCCATTTCCGGCGTTCCGATTCCCTGAGGAATTTTATCAACAGCCTCTTTGAGTCTTTCATTGATGAGCTGCCTGGCAAAGTATATGTCTACTTCCTCTTCAAAAACAACGGTTATCACCGAAAGTCCGAAACGGGAAATACTGCGGATTTCTTCGATTTTCGGAACATTGGCAATACTTTGCTCTATGGGAAAGGTTACCAGTTGTTCTACTTCTTGTCCTGCCAATGTTGGACAGGTAGTAAATATCTGAACCTGATTGTTGGTAATATCAGGGACGGCATCTATGGGCAATTTGGTGGCACTCCACGCTCCCCATATTATAAGTAACAAAGTCATTAAACCAATAATGATTTTGTTCTTTATACTGAATTTAATAATACGATCTAACACAGTGTATTTTGTTATTTAACGCTTAGTAAAAAGATATGTAGTCCTTTTCTCAGAATGGAAAAAGGCGGGAAAGATGCGTGCTGTGTATTGTTATACGTAAATTGTACAACACCTGATCAAAGCCGAAAAGCAATGATGTTACGGACGATATGCACAAAATGCATATCAAACGATAAGACACGATCTAAAAGAAATTAAGCGTTAAATCTCGGCGGCTGCCAAATATTTCCGGAGTAGTTGGAAACAAAAAAACAATCCCTTATTGAAACCTTTTTGGCTTTAAATTCTCGTAAAGGGATATTAAATTCTGGTAAGTTAAACTTAAAGGAGGTTACTGAAACACTGCAACAAGTGCACTGGCAAAACGGGGAACAATTATCGTCTTTGTCTTGATTATGATTATGACTAAGGTCTTTGGATGGAGATTTTAGTTCCGCACAAACATTCTTAGCATCGCTGCACGGAGCACCGAAAAGTGCCGTGAAGTAAATTACTAATATGGTTGCTATCCATTTCATGCAAGTGCAAATTTAAGAAAAAAATCCGTGCAATACTGTTGCAAAAATCACTTTTTTTCCTTATAGATACTATTTTCTCTAAAATGGGGTGGTTAATAGAATCGAGCTGATTAGTTAGTTAATAGCCGACAAAATGTTCGAGTAACCGGAGAAATGCCCTATGGATAACAGATTTGCTTCATAAAGTCGTTCTTCAGATATCCTGAACCACAAAACAAATGGTAACAAAAACGTTAACTATAATTAGCGAAAAAAATTATGTTTTTGCAACATTGTATAAAAAATACAGGGTTTTTCAACCCCCATATTTAGCTGGTATTAATAGCTTTTTTCTGAAACCAATTTCCTCAAATCCTCCAAAAAGTGGTTCGAAAATTGTCCCGACAGGACGACGGATAAAGAAAACCCGCTTTCATAGCGGGTTTTTTAATTCGCTCCCTTTGTTGATTTGTTACTAATAAACCTGGATCAAGACGTCTGCAGGAATATGCAGATTTTCAGTCAACTTACGGATCATTGCCAGGCTTAATTTTCTTTTTCCTGAAAGTATCTCTGATTTTCTGGACCGATACCCTAAAATTTCAGATAACTCTACCTCCGACATATTCATCTGTTCCAGCCTAAATTTGATAGCTTCTATCGGGTTAGGCTTCGGAATCGGGTAATGTTCATTTTCATATTCTTTAATCAGTATAGCAAGGATTTCCAATTCGTCAGATTCTTTAGAGTTAGGCTTAATATTTTTTTGCATCAGCTTGTAAGTACGGGCTAATGCATCTTCATACTGCTGATTATTTTTTATTGGTTTTAACATAACTTACTTTTTTCGCATTTATTTTATCATATTGCTTGTGAGTACCGAACCATATTACAAATACTATTTTTAACTGGTATTCGATATCTACTATTAATCGAAAGGCATTTCCATGAATATTGAAAACAACTCTTTTATCAGTTAAAACAGAAGCGTTGCGATATTGGGCTTTTAACTCGTTAGGGTTATTCCAATTGGCTGCGTTTACTTCTTCATACCAGGATAATAATGCCTGCTCGGCCTGAGGAAATTCCTCCCAATAATCTTTCAACGTTTTTACGGCAATAATCCTCATTCGCAAATATACTATATGTTACCAATTTGGTAACATATTGCTTTCTCTCTTTTCCTTTTTAATGTTATATTGTAAAAAATAATAACGTGATAATGGTTGAATGAAATATTGCAGCAAAAAACGGGATCTTTAATCGTATTGATGATCAATACTTAAGCGCTAATTTCAAGCTTATACCCTTTGCCGCGTATAACAACAATCCTGATGTTCGGATCAACTTCCAGTTTTTTTCTAAGTTTTGATATGAACATGTCGAGACTGCGACCGACTATAACACCTTCATCTTCCCATATCTCTTTTTGCAGCCGGCTTCGCTCTATAGCCTCATTAGGAGACAACGCGAAAATGCGTAGTACACGGGTTTCAGTTCTGGTCAGGTCTATGGTCTTTCCATTTACCATGAGCTTACGGGCCTCCGCATCGAACGACATTGACCCCAAAGTGAATATACCAATGTTCCGGCTGACAGGTAATTCTGTATCCTGACTTTCTGGTAAGGTCTTCCGCGGCTTGACAGATCTAAAAAAAATAAATCCGCCAAATGCTAAAAACAGCAGAGCGCCCAAAAAATATTCATTCTTTGCTGTAGCTATCCCCGATGGTTTAAATTTAATGTTGATCATATAACATGCTACGGGTTGCCTTCTTCCTTTACAGGCTACAATATCATCTTTCTTATTTTTTGATATAGCATATCCATAAGCTACAGTGGCATTGGCACAGTTAAGCACGTTAACAACATAATCACTTGTCAGCGGGTCTCTGGCTAACAAACGCTGGGTAGTATTCACCAGTGAGTCTGGTTGAAAAGTAAAAGCGTTCTCAAAACTGATCTGGTATTCATTTTCGGCGATCTTTTTTACCGGGAGTACCCGGGATACACTGTCGCCCGACTGAAGAAGTATTTCATGTCCGATCCGGCGAAGCAAAACTTCCCTCCTGGCGATATCAAAGTCATCACTGCCCGTTATACTGAAAGCCACACAGATTAAAGAGATAAACATGAATATTAATAATCCGTACAGGTATTTACGTTTCCCGTACAGGAGATTTCTTCTAACAAGCATAGTGTCAAGATATTATTTACAAAGTTTACACTATTTATTTACAATCCGGATGCCTCGGACTGAAAGAGATCAAAGTATTTTTGTTGCATCAATTTTGACAGGATGTGAAACCATCAGATTTTGCTGAAACCCTCAGGGTAAATCATGATCGTTCATCACCATTAAAAATCAAAAAATAAGCAAATGAAAAATAAGAGAAACGTTTTTTCCTGCCTGACTATTCTGTTAACAGGCGTAATTTATTTTGCTGTACAGGCTCAACAAAAAAATGATACTCATCGGGCTAACTTTTCTGGTGAATGGAAATCCAAAGAGTCAATAAGTATGGGCGGAAATATTGTTTGCTCATATAATTCGGGAGATCGTATGCTAGCTAACACAATGAAGATAGCAGAGCAGACAAATTTTCTAACCATACAGGTATCAAGTTCTTTTCCGGGCACAGCGCCGGTTACAAGCCAGGAGCAACTGACTTTCGACGGTAAAGAAAGCGAAATTAATCATGGCGGAGGAAGAGGAAAAAAGTTTACTGTAAAAATGTCAGCTGATGGGCAAACTATGACTGTTAACTCAATTGTACACCTGATGGTTGCCACTCCTTACCACGTAAATGTTCAGAAACAAGCATTTGTTTACGTAACAGAGGTTTGGAAGTTGAGCAATGATGGCAAGTCTATTTCTGTTCAGGCCAATGCAAAATCAAACTTATTCAACGGTGAGCGTTCCTGGGAGACCGTATTCGATAAAGTCCTTTAGTCTTCAAAGACTTTTTTGCACAAGCCAGACTCAGAAATGCCTTAATCGGATCTGATTTACCAGGAGATAGATCTACGTTAATTAAACCTCCAAAAAATATGAAAAAAGTTAGTTATGCGCTGATCTTACTGCTGGTTGTGGTAAGCGGACTGGTATTTGCGAACCGTGAATTTAAAAATGAAGCTTCTAAAAAGTCTGCTCAAAACTGCTTACTGATGCTGAAAGGAGGGCAGCAATAAAACAATGGGAGGCTACCCCTGAGGGTATAAAGTTCAAAAAATGGGAAGCGTCTCCTGAAGGTAAAAAAGTGCTTGAAGGTGCTGCCAAACTAAGTAAGTACATTAGGGATTCTACCAATATGGAGGCAGTTGTAACCTCTGTTTCTCTTCCGCCAGGCTCACGATTAGGTTTTGGAGTGATGGTAAGAATTAATGGAGACGATTATATTCTCAGTTTTGGGCTGGAAAAGTCTAATGAATTTCAGCAATTGCATAGCCTGAAAGTTAACGACAAAATAATTATAAGAGGCCATAGTGTATCGTACGCACCCAGGTATTCATATCCAATAGTATCGGGCGACTATGTAGAACGAGATAATAAAATAATTTATAAACGTGCCCCTCGCAAAGGCGGTTGCTGAGTAAATAAATTATGAAATACATACAAGGATATGCTTTGTTCCTGGTGCTTGTTTTTTGCACTTCCTGTGGACAAAAGCAAACTGAACCATATAAAGATAATATCAAGTCCGAAACTAAAGACATCGACACTTCCCCCGGATCTAATGAACCTGATATTCACACTAAGTATGAGTATACTGATTCTATCGGTAAGCGCCTGATCATACAAAACGGCTTCCCAAAAGGTGAAACATACACTGACCCTAATGGAAAGGAATATTTTAAAGTTATATTTTGGACCCGAATAATTAATGAAACAGATAATCCTCTGGAATTGAAGATTGACTTTCCTGTCGATTTATATGAGGTTGCAGGGTTACCCGGTAAATACTATAAAGTATTGGTTCCTCCCGATACAATGACAATTGATAAAGAACCATTGTATAACTATGGTCTGACAGATTTAAAATCTTTTTTAGATAATAGTATTCATAAGCCGCCGTCATCTTTAAAAAGAAATATTAACCCAAAAGAATCGAGTGGTTTTTATGTCGTAATTCTCTTTGGTAAAGGAGTAGCAGGTCCATTTAGAACAGGGCTGAGTATAAAGGGACAAAACCTTTTTTATAGAATTTCGCGATCCGACAAACACTCATCATTGGACGAGAAAGAAATTAATTGTGGAAGTATTAATTTAAAAAATTTGATGTTAAAGAAATAATCAGCGCACAAGACGCAGGGTAGTCTGGACGAGAGACCCCGCGAAAAACAATAATTAAAAGAGATTATGAAATACATACAAGTATATGCCTGATTTCAACAAAGAAAAGCTTCATAAGATGGAGCATCACCTTTTCTTTTTCACGACCTTATTTGCCGTCACCTCATAGCCGTTCGCCAGCAGAATTTCTACTATTGCCCCGGATTTTAACTCACCTCTGTTATACCTTGTAAGGTACACACGATACTTCCCGCCTAAGGCGGTGTTTTGCTTCGCAACTCCCTTGTATTCTTCTGATGTCAAAAACTCTTTAAATGCCTGCTCTAATGTCATAAAACAAACTTAAAAAAATATTTGTAACATTTTGTTTCGTTTTAACGGAAAGTATCTTACTTTTACGAAACAAAGTGTTTCGTAATTTATTTTTATGCTTAGATCAATCAAACTCCGCAATCAGCGCTAAACTCAATCCTCCCCTAAAAGGAGCGACTTCTATTATTAATCCTTAAAATTTAAGATCATGATCAGACTTGTATGCATCAATGATGCCGTAATCAAAAAGAAAACCCGTATACCGGTGAAATGCAGGATGAAACCGGAACCCGTTAAAAAATAAATCTTGGAGGCAATTTGTCTCCTTGTAAAAATGTATGTAATGGAGTGATCCCCCTTATTTCTCAACTTTAAAAATCAAAACAATGAAACCGGAAAGAGCTATACCTGAAGCACTAAGAACTGTAGTTTTCACTGAAGAAGAAGCAGCGTTTATTCATAGGATCATGGAATCTTTGGATGTTGATGCTGCTGTCGGATCTTTGGAAGAGATTGCCCAGGTCTTACTAAATGCTACAAATGAGATACGACATGATGTTGGGGATCACTATTTCTTATTGCGGAAGCTCAGGGAATTTCACGCAACACTTATAGACAGGTTAGCGCCGGTTGGGGAGGCTTATTGAAAAGTTTTCACAAATGACTCTGGTTTTATACGATCTGTAATTTGAGCGGCTGACTTCTGCATTCACCCAACGACAAAACCTGTTGTTTGCATACTAAAGCTGCTCTCTATCGCCTGATAAGAAATGCAATGCATGTTTGATTTAACATTGCAGCATGCACAAAACAATTACTAATCCGGTTATTAAAGATGAGGTGACTTTTGTCCAGACATCTGTTGCAACAAAAGGGCGGATCACCACCTTGCAGGTTAAGCTGATGCCCGGCGGCGGCACGCCTATGCATTATCATAAAAATTTTTCTGAGGCCTTCATAATTATTGAAGGTGTGCTGACAATCACCCTGAAAGATAAAACGATCCGCCTTGCACCCGGGGAGAAGCTTGTAGTAGAAAAAGAGCAATGGCACCGTTTCTCGAACGAGTCAACACTGCCTGTTATTTTTACGACTATAGTTACGCCGGGTTCTGAAGGATTCGAAAATGCCCTGCGTATCTTATATGGTCTTGCAGGCGATCAGAAAACCAATAAAAAGGGAATGCCCGATAATCCCCTGGTTTTGGCAAGCATCTCTAAAATAAGCGATATGTGGCCGGCCGGTCCCCGGATACTCATTGTTCCCTTGCTGGAACTGATGAATTTCCTAGCTGTACTGACAGGCTTAAAAAGAAAGCTGTTGAAAAAATACTGCTCGCAATAATAGCTGCCGGCAAAGCATATATATATAACCCCTTTGCCCAATCTGCTGCTTTGTATGCGCCTGGTCAATGCTGATACTTTCAAATTTCAATCAATCTTTTCAAAAATATGTATACAGGAAAAATTATCTCTACAACAAAAAAGCTGGCCGGCATCCTCCTGGTTGCTGTTGCTATTGTTAGCTGCTCAAAGGAACCGATAAAGAATGCTGAACCGGAACTTCTCAAAACATTCATCCCGGAGAAAAATAAAAAATTCCTCTATAAAATAGAAAGCGATGACAGCGGACCCGGAACGGCTACCCAATGGATTTCAGGTGAAAAAGATTCTTCCGGGATCACCGTATTCAACCTTCATACAGATATTGAGGCCTCCGGCAGCCTGATGCCAATGGACAATAAGATATTTTCGATAAAGGGCAAAACTTATACCGAAATAAAGGTACCTGATGCCTGGTATGAATATGTGGCATTATTTGGACAAATGCCCAATATAAAAGTTACAAAAGCAGAAGTGTCCGGCTACCCTGCTTATATGGTCATGGAAAATGCTTTAAAAGATGGAAGCATTATCACAACAGAAGGCGCACCGGTGCAGGAACAGCTTATAGAATATACCAACAATGGTACACCCGGATCATCCCATCAGGAAATAGTGCAGATAACAGGATCTGCTAAAGTAGAAACCATCACTGTTCCTGCGGGCAGCTTTGTATGCAATAAGTTTTCTTATGAAGTAGAGACCAGGATAACTGCAAAAATCGGAGATGCTCAGGAAACAGGTAATGGCAATGAAAAGATCACTGTTTGGATGGCACATGGTATAGGTATGGTAAAACAGGAATCTGATGCTACCCTGGTAACTATGGTTCCGCTGCCTACGGGAGAAATAAAAAAGATCGTTACAAATTCTTCTTCCATAACTACATTGCAGAAAATAGAATAGAGATATAATGAGTGTTATTGATTTTCAAATAGTGCAGTCTGCCGACCGGCAGGCTATGCTGCTGATAGCCGGTTGGTATTTTTCCGGATGGCATATTCCTGTAGAAACCACAATGGAAAGATTACAGGCCGTTACCTCGGATAGCAAGCAGTTCCAGGTATTAATGCTGCTTGATGGCAGACCCATATCTACAGGTGGTATTTACGATCATGTCGGGCTGCTTGATAAAGAACCTGGTTTTAAAATATATAAAAAATGGCTGGCCTTAGTGTATACGATACCGGAGGAAAGAGGCAGGGGCTATGGCGCCGCTATCTGCAGCTATATCCAGAAGCATTCCGGGATTTTAGAATTTGAAAAAATCCACTTGTTTACTGATACAGCGGAATCGTTATACAGGCGTCTCGGCTGGAAAGAAACAGAAAGGCTTACAGTTAATGACCGGAATATCGTTGTAATGGAAAAAACATTGAGCGAATGATTGAAGCATTAAGCCGGGTAGAAAGCGCAATATTGAACATTAAGGGTCTGAGGATATCAGATATTCTTAGCGACCCGGAATGTGAAGAATACTCCGGATGCAGCTTTCAATTGAACAAACGAAACATAAAGTTCAGAAAAGCAAAAATAACGCCTAAGAAAACCGGGCAGTTTGTAACCTTATGGAAACGGAACAATAAAAAACAAACCGAACCATACAGCCTGGACGATGATTTCGATTTTTATATGATCGCCACTGAGCAACAGCAAAGATTCGGATTTTTCCTTTTCCCGAAATACATTTTAGGTGAGAAACAAATTCTGGCGACTAACAATAGAGAAGGGAAACGGGGCTTTAGAGTATATGCCGGTTGGGATAGCGTTGAAAACAAGCAGGCTGAAAAAACCAAAGCCTGGCAGGCAGGCTATTTTATTGATGCAACCGATATTGGAAACATAAATCGGGAAAAATTTAATTCGATAATATACGGCATTCCCAACCTACATGCATAGCAGCATATATAATTTCCAGCTCGAATGACATCTGGCATCTCTTATCATTCATTTGCCTCTCTCAAGGCCTGAAGTTCGATCTCAAGGCCTATTCTGAAATCTGTTTGTTTGATTTTGGCTAATATGAGCTTTACACTTGGAATAAGCCCTTGAAGTTTTGCTTTAACTATTATGCCAATTGTCCCTGTATAAGTTAAGCCAAGTTGGTATGCGATTTTTCTTGCTTTGTTATCATCCAAAATAATTGTGCTGTCGGGAGTTTCTAATGCTAAAGCGATGGCACTTGACTCGCCTTTATCTATTTGCAATTCAAGAAGCCGCTGCTTTGATTTGTCGCTAACATTTACAATGTCGATCCATTCCGGGAGTGGCTCTCCGTATTCGGTAGCAATATCTAAAGTCGTTATAATCCGCCCATAAAGTTTGTGTAAAAGCTCAAGTTCACCAATGTTGGTTAAAACAATAAAACAACTTGTGTCGGAAATAATTGTTTTAGGCATTGGCAACATCTCTTGAAATATCAGAAGCAGGATAATTGAATATTGAGACATTGTAAGTACTCAACAATTCAGCAAAAGTCCTTTTTGTCAAACCTGCAAGCTCTGCAGCCTGTCCAAGTGAGAGCTTGCCCTGTTCGTAAAGCCTGCTTGCAACAAGCATTGCAACTTGCATGCTGTCTATGTCTACGCTGTCTGGTATATTAAGTGTCAGAACTTTCATAGATCAAATTTATTCATTTTTGTCAGAACAATCAATTTTCTGCTTGTCGCTATACTTACACCTGATAAAAATAAGTATACTATGAAGGCGCTAAGCTGCTCAATGCTTTCAGATTGTCGGTGTACGGCCCGGTTTGCCCATCCTACTTGTTTTAAAACAAAATTCAGACTGAGCGCCACGTTGTTCAGAGCTATCCGAAGTAAAATAAAAGTCCGAGGCAAAAGCGCCTCGAACTGTAATGGAAACACAGGATGTTTCGATAACTAATATGTCCTTCTTATTCTAAAAGCTCCCATCACATGTCTCGCAGTAACCTCGCAATTCTTTAACAAATAAACTGTCCCTTCAAAACTTCCCTGTACAATTCCGCCGCCACTCTCTCCGAAGATTTCAAAAACAATGGAGCCCTCCCCAAATACTTTTTTAAAGGTTTCGCATTCGGTATACTCACTCTCATACGTACCAAAATTATAAGTGCCGGTGAAGCTGGACTTTTTAGGTTCATCAAGCTTACCAAAACTATATTTGCCCAGCACTGTTCCACTGGTATGAAAAGCTATTGCGCTGTTTTCTGCGGTGGCAGTCATGATAGCCTGTCCATCAAATACGCCCAGGCTAAAGAACATGCCGGCATGCTTTTGCCCTCCTATCGTCCACGTTACATACTCCTCCGGTAAGATGGTCAGCGTCCTTCTTACAATAACCAGTCCGCCGGTCCCGGGCCTTTTTGGATCAGATCGCTTTACCAGGTTCTTGACCGTCACTTCGATCATGACCTCCATCCTGCTGTCGGTATCGGGCGCTTTATATGTGATTTTGGGATTCTTTCCACCCGAAATGGAACCACCTCCGTAAATGATCTTCCATTCTACAATTTGTTCCGGCTTAAGTGCGGATGCAAACAATAACCCGTCTTCAGACTGATCGTTTTCTTTATATTCATCCAGTACAAAAGCTTCCAGGTCTATTTCTTCATTAGCGCCTATCTCCGGTTTGGGAGAATGGATCGAAACTTCCCGGAAAACGCTCCAGTCGCTAAAATGTGTAGTGACCACTTTTAAAGTCTTGCCCGCCTTATCCAAAGTACAGTCCGTTACTTTGTGCCAAAGCCCGTTGCTGTCCTGGAAACAGGGGTAGAGATAGTCTTCGTTGCCGCCGGCAATATCGGTATCTGTATAATGAAATGTGATTTCAACCGGTTTTTTCAATGCAATATCCTCCGGCAGGATCCTGAATAAGCGCCCGGTACCCACTATAGCATCCGGCTCAACTTCCTGTATTGAAAATTCGGTATCGGCATCAACTGCCCCGGCAGGAACCTGTATGGAAATATAATGGTCAGGCATGGCGATAGATCCTCCGGCTGCCCCGATGCTGACTTTTGTGGCCGTGCCTGTTAGCTGGCCCGGCACTGTTCTTACAGGTTCAGCGGGTTTGCCAGGTTCACCTGTATCATTTTTTTTACAGGAAACAGATAAAATAGTTACGCCTGCAAAAAAGAGAAGTTTCATTAAGCGCTTGCGCGTATTCATTGTGTAATTTGTTTTAATTAATGATCAGTAAAAAAACATCAAAAAGCTTTTGTTGTAAATCAGCAACGGGTATTATTGCAGCTTTAATTCAATCTCAAGCGCATCCCAGTTACTTTTAAAGGACGGCACCATTACCGGCGTATATTGGTGATTGGGTGTAAACGTTACAGTAGATGTGCCAACAGCGTTATCCGGTTTAAGCCCGAGATGTTCATATACATTCGCTTTCGTGCCTGTCGCGCTCATCTTTAATTTTCTCCCGTCGCTCATTTTGGCATTGATGGTATATTTACCCACCGGTATGTTGTGAATGCTAAAGCCGGTTGAATTGCCTATTTGCCTGGTAATTTTAAAAGACCTCGTTTCCCCGTAAAGCCCGGAACCTACAGGTATCAATTCGATTTCAGTTACGCCATCTTCAGGCATGTATTCAGGGTTTTGATAATAATCGCCTGCGTAATTAATATTAAAATTAAAAGACAGGGCGCCGCCATAATAATTACTTTCATTACCGGGTTGCTGTGCTACTTCATCTGGATTGGCAGGACCGTAAGACAGCAGTACAAAATTTTTAACCGCCCCATTTCCTGAGGGGAAAGAGCTGGCGCCACCCACAGGATACAGCGCAACAACCGCTGCTGTTTCATTATAAGTTATCGTAGTGGCTGTACCGAAAAAGTAGGCAGCTCCTGCCGGGATGGCAAACTCATAATACCCGTTATCATCTGACAGCCCGCTTCCGCTGGAATAAAACCCGCCGGTGAGTGATGAGGATACTCCTATATGCGCCCCCTTTAAAGGCTTGCCGTTTAAATCAGCCACATAGCCTCTCGCTATCCCTGCCTTAACGGATAGCGATGGGAAAACCGGCATTCTTGGTATGCTGTTTCCCATGACGTTTACGTAATATCCGTCTCCGGAAATAGTGAAATCTGATTTACCGTCAACTACGGGTAAAGCCGGTTGTTCTCCCCATGCGCCATTGTCTGTAGTGTTATGCTGTGCTTTTGAACAGCCTGCCAGTGTTATGTATGGAACCAGCAGGAAATAGAAAAATTTCATTGTTACCTGATTGTTTTTATGTTGATGAATGAAATACAGGAAATAAATATGTGCAAGATTGAAGATATTTCCGTGGCTGTACAAATAGTAGCGATGTATAGGGTCTTTGGTCGTTATAAGCATTCTTTTAACGCCGAATGATTGCATAAAAGCGGCGGTGAAAGCAAGTGTGTTTTGCGCTATACTCAGACAGATAGCAGCGCCGGGTGCGTTAAGATAAGAAAGAGAGACTATTTAAAATAAAATCCTGTGGGCGTAACCTGACACGTAACCCCACAGTTGTAAATGATCTGAAGTGCAGCCGTGCTATTCAATAAAAACAGGTGCATTGTGGTTACCGGGATTGAATTTATCCAGGCAGATCTGTTTATAATTTCTGCCGATCGGGATCCTGGTGTTTTCGATCATGAGATAATTGGGGTTGTAACCTTTTACTTTATTCAGCGGAACGATAAAGGAACGGTGCACTCTCAGGAAAGCCCGGATAGGCAGCAGGTTTTCCATGGCGCTGATCTTTTGCTTGGTTATATGCGTGTTTTTTTTCGTAACCACCTTGATATAGTCCTTATCGCTTTCGATCCACAGGATCTCTTCTGTATCTATTTTTATTAGCTGCCGGTCAATGCGCATGTAGATATAAAAGGGTTGAGCAGGTGCAGAAGGTTTGGTTGATTCAGGGGCCGGCTGGCCAATGGCTTGCATCTTATGCAGGTTTATGACTTTATCTATAGCACGAAGAAAACGGTCGAAGGGAATAGGCTTCAGTAAATAGTCAACAGCATTCAGGTCGAACCCTTCTATAGCGTATTCCTGGTAGGCGGTTGTAAAGATCACGAGCGGCGGGTTTTGCAGGCTTCTTACCAGGTCTGTTCCTGACAACCCGGGCATATTAATATCCAGGAACATCAGATCCACCTTATTTTTTTGCAGTTCCTGAAATGCGTTAATAGCATTATTGTGGGTAGCCAGCAGCTCAATTTCAGGGATCTGGCTGATATATTTTTTGACAACCTCAATAGCGTGTGGTTCATCGTCTACTATAAGTGTTCTGATCGGCATAGTTAAAGTCGGTTCAGTTGGTCAGTGTAATATTCAGTACAGTAATAAAACAATCCTGCTCATCAAAAAAATTCAGGGAGTGTTTTCCGGGATACAAAAGGCTTAATCGTTTCTGCACGTTTTCAATACCTATTTTCCCGGCTGTACTATTTGAAATAGTATTCATCTCGGGCTTGCTATTGCTGATATTTAAGGTAAGATTATTGTCCTGGATATGCAATTGAATATTGATCCAGGGATTGTCAATAGTTGCCGCCGTGCCGTGCTTAAAAGCGTTTTCCACCAAAGGCAGCATGAGGAGCGGGGCTATCTGCAGGGCGCCGGTATTTTCACAAATGAATACATTCAGCTCAAGGCGCTCTTCATACCTTATCTTTTCGAGCTTGATATAATCATACAAAATTTCAATATCCCGTTTAAGCGCAACCTGCTGGGCGGTGCATTCATACAGGGAATACCTCAGTATATTGGAAATGCCTAAAACCACTCCGGGCGTTTTTTCTGATTTGTCCAGTGAGAGCGAGTAAATGTTATTGAGCGAATTAAACAGAAAGTGCGGGTGAAGCTGTGCTTTTAAAAAATCCAGCTCAGCCTGTAAGGCAGACTGCTTTCTTTCATGTGATAAAGTAAATAATCGCAATGTGATCCCGATCCATACCACGGCATTGCTTCTTTCAATGGCAGTAACAAAAAAGATCGGGTTGAACAGTTGTTCGGTTTTGCTCAGTTGCATTCTGCCCCAGGAAAAATTACTGTCGGTTTGCTTATAGAAATGGTATATATATGGATCGGTTATAAATATCTCTGTAAGCCGGTAAAAAAAAGCGATAAAGACCATGATCGCCAATGTTACCCCAAAAGCTTTCACATACTGCTCCTTGATATAAAAGTGCCTGACGACAATATTGTCAATAAGATAAAAATAGATCATGTGCACAGGCAAAAGTATGGCGATCACTTTTACTCCCAGCTCAAAGCTTTCATAAGCCGTTCCGTAAATATAGGTCAGCAGCAGGAATGCGGCGAACCAGAAGCACAGATGCTTTAATATGGGGTATTTTTTAATCAAGATTTTTTTTAGGGTTTAATGTATTCAAAATTAACAGGTATCGGTGAAGATTGAACGGAATGTAGACGAAATCAATCTTTCGTCGACAGATTATGGCAATAACGGAGCGGGATAATACAGGTGCTGTGTTAACCGTGAAATGTCAGAAGTGAAACGTGAAACGATCGCATCTCACGTTTCACTTCTCGCTTACCTTTCACTTCTCACAATTATTTACGAAACCAACTGACATTTTACTATCATTTATCTACACATGCCCCCCTCTGCCTATTCAACCATATATCCATCGCCATAAGTTCTTCAGCAGAAAAAAACAGCTCAATATTGCTCCCGATTAAAAAAATAATTTAACAATGAATGTAAATGATCTATTGCAGGAAGCAACTGATGTTGCTGCTGCATACCGGAGCTACCAGGGCGGTTACTTTAAGACGCTCCTTTCTCCTGAACAAAGTGGCGGCGGACTGGCAATGCTGGATATGGTTTTACCCAAAGGAGCAGAGCCGCCTCCGCATATTCATGAAAAGGAGGATGAGACCTTTTATATGCTGGAAGGAATTGTTGAGTTGGTGATCAATGGCACTGCTCATACTCTCTTGCCGGGAACTGCCTTGTTTGCTCCCCGGCAGATCCCGCATTATTTTAAGATATTGACGGATACTGCCCGTATTATCACCATAATGACTCCCGGTGATCTCTGGAATTACTTTGTGGAATTCAGCAAACCCTGCAATAAAATACCAGAGATCACTTCGCCTGTGCCTCCAACCGCTGAGCAAATCCGGTATATGACCGAAAGACTTTCCTCCAGATATCATTTAAACCTTTTAATTAAATAGTTATGAAATATCAATTTGCATTATACGCACTTATAATTGTAACCAGCTCCTGTTCCAGGAAGAATGAAAATTTACGAAGCACTTTTATTATTGATGAATCGCAATCTGCGATAGAATGGAAAGGGTCTGCACCGGACCATTTTCATACAGGGGCTCTTTCGGTATCCGGGAAAATACACAGTGATACCAATGGGAACATTAAAGATGGTAAATTTAATATTCCCATTGCCAGTATCAAAAACTTTGACCTGCCTGATACGATCAAGCCTCAACTGCTTGATCATTTAAAAAGCCCGGACTTTTTTAATATGGCCTTATATCCTAACGCCAGTTTTGAAATTGAACAGGTAATTCCTTATGGCAAGTCTTCTCCTGATGCCACGCATACCATCCGCGGCGCCTTTACAATGTTGGGCAAGACCAATACCATCAGCTTTCCGGCAAAGGTCACGTTTGAAAATGGCAGTATAACAACAAAGGCGGCTTTCAGTATTGACCGTTTAAAATGGGGGATGACCAGCTTCAGTGATCCGGAAGGAAAATTATATATACTCCCGGAAGTGGAAATAAAGCTTGATATAAAAGCTACAGGAAATATGCAATAGTGTTAGATTAACGGGCAGGTTGGACTGAAACGGTTGTCCCATTCCCTCTGAGAATCTTCCGTCAGGACGGATGTTGAATGAAACCCGCTTCAGTGCGGGTTTTATTCATTGCTAAAAATTGAAATGTGCCCGGGAAGGAGGCTGTTAAAAATCTCATTACCTTCGCAGCACAATGGCAGAAAAGATACTTATTTTAGACTTCGGTTCCCAGTATACCCAGCTTATAGCCCGTGCCGTTCGTGAGGCAAATATTTATTGCGAGATCACTCCGTATAGTAAACCAATAGACTTTGGGACCGACCTTAAAGGCGTTATTTTATCAGGTTCCCCGTTTTCTGTGAATGATGAAAATGCCCCGGATGTGGATGTAGAAGCTATTTTGAAAAAAGTGCCTGTTTTGGGAGTGTGTTACGGAGCGCAGCTTACCGCTAAGAATTTTGGGGGGAAAGTTGAACGTTCTGAAAAGCGGGAGTATGGGAGGGCGCAGCTCCGGCTTACTCAAAATGATGTGTTGTGGACAGATGTGAAGTCTGAGTCGCAGGTATGGATGAGCCATGGAGATTCCATATTGCAGATACCTGTGGACTTTGAGATACTGGGTACCACCGATTCTATTCCCGTAGCGGCCTTCAAAAGAAATATCTCTTCCGCAAATATTATTTACGGGTTACAGTTTCATCCCGAAGTGTACCATTCTGAATTTGGAAAAACGATCATCAATAACTTCCTTATTAAAGTTTGCGGATGCCGGCAGGATTGGACACCCGCTCATTTTGTGAGTGATACTGTCAGTGGACTGAAGGAAAAGATAGGGGACAGGAAAGTGATCATGGCGCTTAGCGGCGGTGTGGATTCTACCGTTGCGGCAACGCTTATTCATAAAGCGATCGGCGACAGGCTGTATGGCATTTTTGTAGATAACGGTGTGCTGAGAAAAGATGAATTTGAGCAGGTGCTTCAAACCTATAGTCAGATTGGGCTGAATGTAAAAGGTGTGGATGCGCGGGAGCATTTCTACACGAAGCTGGCAGGTAAAACCAATCCTGAAGAGAAGCGCAAAATTATCGGCGGGACGTTTATAGAAATATTTGACGAGGAAGCGCATGCAATAGAAGGCATACAATTGCTTGGACAGGGAACCATATATCCCGACGTAATTGAGAGCGTTTCAGTACATGGTCCTTCGGTAACCATAAAATCCCATCATAATGTAGGGGGACTGCCTGAAAAAATGCACCTTGAGCTGGTAGAGCCGCTGCGCTATTTATTTAAAGATGAAGTAAGAAAGGTCGGGCTTGAGTTAGGTATACCACATGCAATGCTTTACCGCCATCCGTTTCCCGGCCCCGGGCTTGCCATCAGGATATTGGGGGAAATAACAGAAGAAAAAGTTAAACTGTTGCAGGAAGCAGACGCATTATATGTTAAAGCTTTAAAAGATTTTGACCTGTATGATAAGGTTTGGCAGGCAGGTGCTATTTTGCTGCCGGTTAAGAGTGTGGGTGTCATGGGTGATGAACGGACTTATGAATATACTGTTGCGCTGAGGGCTGTTACCTCCGTGGACGGTATGACGGCAGACTGGGCGCATCTCCCTTATGAATTTCTGGCACACATTTCTAATGAGATTATAAACAATGTAAGAGGTATCAACAGGGTAGTGTATGATATCAGCAGTAAACCGCCTGCAACTATAGAATGGGAATGATGCGTCTTATGGTAAAGCCGAATGCATGAACAAACTTCGCTTTATTTTTATTGTAACAACAGTTTTATGGATCCGTACCGCTGTTGCCCAGGAGCAGCAACACATGCCCGGCATAGCCGTTTTTGCTCCGTTTTACCTGGATTCAGCTTTTGACGCTACCGGCAATTACAGGTTCGGCGCCCAGCCTGTACCAAGGTATATAGCGCCCGGCATCGAATTTTATGAAGGCGCGCTGCTGGCTATGGATTCGCTTGATAAGGAAGGGGTATCGCTGAAGGTAAAAGTCTTCGATACCAAAAAGACAGGAAGCTCTGTTTATAAGCTTGCTGATAGTGGTGCACTGGACAGCATAGATCTTATCCTCGGGGCAGTGAGCGGCAGTGAATACCTCGACCTGGCGGCGATTGCTAAAGAAAAGAAGATCCCTTTTATATCTGCGAGCTATCCCAACGACGGGGGGATCAGTGATAATCCTTATGTGGTGGTGGTCAATTCCAAGCTGAATACACATTTGCAGGCTATATATAATTATACGCTCCGCAATTTTGGAACGGATAACCTCCTTATGTTTCGCAGGGCAGGAAGCGCCGATGACAGGGTTGGCGGAGTATTTAAGGCCCTGAATAATTCGCCTTCAGGAACTGTTTTGAATATTCGTACCGTTACGCTTAATGCTCCTTTTAAGGCTGACGATATAGCTAAATCACTTGACAGGAACAGGGAAAATATCATTATCTGCGGAAGCCTTGATGACACTTTTGCACGTAATCTTATTGCAAACGCTGCCGCGCTCGCGGTAAACTATAAGATCACTTTAATAGGTATGCCTACATGGGGCGATTTTCCTGAAATAGGACGAATAGAAGTTAAGGATATGCCGGTGATTTACCCTTCAACCTTTTTCAATCCCGGCGCTTCAGACGAATGGGCAACCGGCTTTACAAGGAAATATGCACGGAATACTTATGTTGCGCCAACAGAGCTTGCTTTCCGCGGATATGAACTGATGTATCTTTTTTCACACCTGCTGAAGGAAGAGAGTGGCGATAGTCTTTTGTCTGCTCTTTCAGCAAAAAAATACCAGGTCTTAACAGACTTTGATTTTAAGGCCATTCACAAAAATAAAACCAGCATCACCCCGGATTATTATGAAAATAAAAGGATCTATATTCTGAGACAACTGAACGGGGAACTCTCCAAAATGAACTAATGCTGTATACAATGCGTATTTTTTATCTTAGCTTTTGAGCGTCTACTCTTGTGGGAGTATCTTCTCCGCTGATAATGGTCCGGGAGCTTAGCACAATCGCTTTAATGATCTCTGCCATATTTTTCATATCCAGCGTATTGATTTCATCGGCAGGAGTATGGTAAAATGGCTCATTGTCCATTTTAGAGGTAGAGATAGTGTGCGCAGGTACGCCAAGCCGCGCCAGTGTTGCATTGTCTGAACGATAAAAAAGTTGCTGATCAGGATAGGGATCAGGATGAAAAGTGAAGCCTGTGCCCTGCAGGTTTTTACCCAGGATAGCTCCCATATCCGTTTTTTCATAACCGGTAATATAAGCGGAGTTTTTTCCCCATTTACTTTCTGTGCCGATCATTTCTATATTGAACATTGCGATCACTTTGGCCGGATCAAGCTGTTGGGAAAAATACTGGGAGCCAAAACCGCCGCTTTCTTCGGCGGTAAACGCGGCAAAGACCAGCGTCCGTTCATTGTTATGCCATTTGCTGAAATACCTGGCAAGCATGATCACGGCTGTGATCCCCGCTGCATCATCATTAGCTCCATTATATATGGAATCTCCCAGGTCATCAGGCTTGCCGATACCAAGATGATCGTAATGCCCGGAAAAGATCACAAACTCATCAGCCCGGCTTTTACCGGGGATCATACCTGTCACATTTTTCAGCTTCTTTTCCGATACCTCGCTGTCAATCACGAACGAAAATGCAGGGGATGAAGGAGACAGTACAAAAATCACACTGTTATCAGACTTAAAACGTGGACCTTTGAGCCTGTCCAACATGCTGAAGTTTGATGCCTGTGCGGTATCCACCCAAACGATATAATTTTTCCCTTCCTGCAGATAGCGATAGGCTGTATATAAGAATTTTTCTCCGGCGCCAATGGTTACTGATGTAAAGCCGGCGCTGTTGTCAATTTGTAAGTGTTGTTTTGAGGTAAAGCCGATAATATTTTGCCCCGGAATTGTATTTTCCCCAATAGTGCCGGATGCAGCTATTTGCTTTGCATCAATCATGCTGAACTCCTGGAAAAAGCTGCTGTTGCCCTTCAATGGCTCCATTCCGGTCTTTGCAAATTGCGCGGCAATGAATGCTGCCGCTTTATCTAATCCGGGAGAATATAATCCTCTTCCTTCCATTTTGTCGGAAGAAAGTACCCGTTCAATTTTTTTTACCGCCCTGGGATTTATTATTTTGTCTGTTCTTTGCGCCCTTGCAAAGAGAACAGTGAGCACTAATATAGCTGCTGTGAAAATATATCTCATAAATTAAAATGCTGTTTTTTGTATACCTGGTGCTCTTGTGGTTAAAAAATTAAATTGGTTCAAACCAATCTCCGTTACTCTTCATAGTACACTCTTAATACCCGTTGGGATATGCCTGTCATGATTTCGTAAGGAATGGTGTCAGCCCATTGTGCCAGTGTTGAAACAGGCAGCGCCTCTCCAAAAATGACCGCTTCATCTTCTTCAGTTACTCCCGGTATGTCTGTGATGTCTACCATCGTCATATCCATTGCTATATTACCTGTTACGTTTGCTTTTTGACCGCGTATAAGCACATATCCATTACCGTTACTGAAACTGCGGCGGTACCCGTCTGCATACCCGATGCGTATTGTGGCGATCCGGCTGTCCCGCCTTATTTTGCCCTTCCGTCCGTAGCCTACGGTTTCGCCTGCTTTGATATCTTTGATTTGCGCTATAGTGGTTTTCAGGGTAGCTGCTTCTTTAAGACCTAATGCATTTTCGCCCGTGCTGTCTACACCATACAGCCCTATCCCTAATCTCACCATGTCAAAATGCAAATGCCTGTGCCGTATTATGGCGGCCGAGTTAGCAATATGCTTCAGGAATGGATAGGAGAGGGCAGGCTCTATTGCTTTACACACAGCAAGATATTGGCCGGTCTGTTGTTGTGTAAAGTCGTCCAGCAAAGGATCTTCACTTCCCGACAGATGGCTGAAAACAGACTGCACCCTTAACAGCGAGTCGCCTGCTAATATAGAGATCAGCTCATTGCATGCACCAGGGTCAAATCCAAGCCTGTGCATGCCGGTATCAATTTTTATATGAACGGGGTAATGTTTCAACCCCTGCTCCGACAGATGCTCCCGGAATTTTTTCAGGATATAAAAAGAAAACAGCTCAGGCTCGAGGTAATGTTCCGTCAGCGCTGCAAAGCTGTCTATCTCCGGGTTCATCACCATGATGGGCAGGGTAATGCCTGCTTTGCGTAGTTCCACACCCTCATCTGTATAGGCTACGGCCAGGTAATCAACCTTGTGGAACTGCAGGATATTAGCCACTTCAAAGCTTCCGCTCCCATAAGAAAAGGCCTTTACCATTGCCATTATTTTAACAGAGGGGGATAGCAGTTCCTGGTATTTTTTCAGGTTATGGGTTATTGCGCTCAGGCTGATCTCCAGCACGGTCTGGTGTGCTTTTTGCTCCAGCAGACCAATGATGCGTTCAAAAGAAAATGATCTCGCTCCTTTTACCAGTATAGTTTCATCACGGTAGGCATTGCTGTGAAATCCTGCAATATAATCTTCGGTAGAGCTGTAAAAAGATGCTTCTTTACAGGCGGCTTCAAAAAATTGCCTGTGCTCATTGATCTTTTCTCCTATGCCTATGCATCTTGTTATTTTCTTTTGCTGAAGGGCGATCGCTATCTCCTGGTACAGTTTTCCCGGCGCTACGCCGGTTTCGAGGAAATCGGAAAGGATGACCGTTCTACGGTCATGTTGTTTTTGCTGTTCCAGAAAATCCAACGCAATATATAGCGAGCTGAGATCGGCGATATAAGTGTCGTTAATGAGGGAGCAATTGTTTATTCCCTGTTTCATTTCAAGCCGCATGTTTACCGGGCGAAGAAGATGTATCCGCTCTTTTATTTTTTCTGCGGGATACCCCATGCACAGTAATGCAGCGCAGCAGGTGATAGTATTTTCCACAGAGGCATCGTCAATAAAAGGGATCTCAATGCTGAATGGTCGGGAGTTGGTAAGATGGGGGATGGCCGGTTTTTGAGCTGTTGTTATGGTAGCTATTGTATGATGGCTGCTTTTCTGTAGGCTGGTAATCCTGATCGCACAATGTTCAGCCTGTCCCCAAAATACTGCGTTTAATTTTACTTCATTTATCTTTTGTACAACGAGCGGGTCATCTCCGTTCGCTACCATCCATTTGGTATCTCTGAACAACTGCAGCTTTTCTGCGATCTTCTCTTCAGCAGATCTGAAATTTTCGCCATGAGCATCGCCTATATGAGTAAGAATACCCATTTCAGGCCGGATGATCTTTTGTAAAGCATTCATCTCTCCGGGCTGTGAAATGCCGGCTTCAAATATGCCGAGCGTATCTGCTTCTTCTATTTGCCAGATGCTGACAGGAACGCCTATCTGCGAGTTGTAGCTTTTGGGGCTGCGCACAATGTGATATTCTTTTTCCAGCAATACATTCAGCCATTCTTTCACGATGGTTTTACCATTGCTGCCTGTAATGCCTATAACGGGAATATTGAATTGAGATCTGTGAAAGGCGGCAAGCTGCTGCAGGGCAGTAAGCACATCGGCTACAAAAAGAAAGTTCCCTTCGGGGTATTCGGCGATATTAAAATCTGTGTTTACTACAAAATTACGCACCCCGCGACGGTATGCTTCCGGTATAAAGGCATGCCCGTCGCGCCGCGGGCCGTGCAACGCGAAGAAAAGGGCCGACGAAGCGCTGATCAGTCTCCTGCTGTCTGTTGAAAGCGCTTCAATAACAGCGGCTTTGTCATAAAGCCTGTTGCCGGCAGCTATGATCTGAGAAACCCTTTCAATAGTATATTGTATCATTATCGTACCGGTTGACTTGTGGTGAATGGATGTGAAAAGTGAAATGTGAGACGAGAGAATTTCACCTCTCACGCCTGCTATGTTCTTTTACCATTGCCTATTGCCCCCGTCCGACTGGCGTCAGCCGGGCGGGCATTCACTATTCACCATTGCCCATTCTTTTGTCCCTGTATATCGAATACCATATAGCTCCTGCCAGGCATATCACAATAACGGCAAGAGATATATAGATGGAAATATAGATCTCAAAAAACTCGATCAGCATTTTTACTCCGATAAATACCAATACAATGGCTATTCCCTGCTGCAGGTAGCTGAATTTGTTGACAGCCCCTTTCAGTAAAAAGAAAAGCGACCGGAGACCCAGCACGGCAAAAATGTTGGAGGAATAGATCACCAGTATGTCCTGTGTAGAAAAGGGTACGTTTGCCTTTTCTCTTACAAGTGATACTACCGTAGGTATGGAATCCAGTGCAAATACGATATCTATTGCCGCAAGCATCAATACTACTACAGACAACCTGGTGAAATATACCTTCCCATGGTGGTTGATGGTAAACCGTCCTTTAGGCTCTGTTTCGGAAAAACGGAGGTATTTTTGTATGAATTTAAAAAGCTTTGATTCCCCGGGGTTAAACTCATCATCCTCTTTTCTGAAAAATAAATTGTAGCCGGTATATATTAAAAATCCCCCGAAAAAATAAAGGATCCAGTGAAATCTTTCTATGATGCCGATCCCCAGAGCAATGAACACCATTCTGAATACAATTGCCAGCAGCACCCCGATCAGCAATACCCTTGGGGTATCAGACCCGGAAACCCTGAAATAGGTAAATATCAGGATGAATACGAAGATATTATCAATGCTCAACGACCACTCCATGAGATAGGCTGTAAAAAACTTGGTAGCCACTTTTGATCCGTCCTCAAAAAAAAGAAATACGCAGAAGAGTATAGCCAGTCCCACCCAGAAGATCGTTTGGTAAAGCGCTTTTTTTATAGAGACTTCCGTATTTTTTTTGCTTAGTAACCCAAGATCAAAGATCAATGCCAGTATAAGCACTATGCCAAAAGTGAGGTAAGAAATTTGTGTGGCGGTCATTAAACAACTGTATATTAGGTTTCAAAGATAAGGTTCGATCGCTGATAGGATGCAAATTTACCGGCGCCTTACCGCAGTTGTGATAATATTTTAGTTTTATTTTCCTTATTGCCCGCATTCATATATTTTTGCGGCACTGCCAAAATGTAGTTAAATGGTTGATGTAATATTAGGTCTCCAGTGGGGCGATGAAGGAAAAGGTAAGATTGTAGATTTTTTTGCTCCGGAATACGATATAATTGCCCGTTTCCAGGGAGGCCCTAATGCCGGTCATACCCTGTATGTGAAGGATAAGAAGATCGTGCTGCACCAGATCCCTTCCGGGATTTTTCACGATAAAACGGTAAACCTGATCGGCAACGGCGTGGTGCTGGATGCTGTTACATTGAAAAAGGAATGTGAAACAGTTGCATCCTTTGGGGTAGACTATACCAAAAACCTTTATATCTCCAGGCGTGCCAATCTCATTCTTCCCACACACCGCGCTTTGGATAAGGCATCTGAGAGCCTGAAAGGCAATGACAAGATTGGTTCTACCCTCAAAGGCATTGGACCTGCTTATATGGACAAAACCGGGCGCAACGCACTGCGCGTGGGAGACCTGCTCGACAAAAACTTTACTTCGCAATATATTAAGCTTCGTTTGAAGCATCAGAAGCTGCTGGACAGTATGCATTTCCAGGAAGATATATCCGCTTGGGAAGATGAGTTTTTTGAGGGTATTGAGTTTATGAGGAAGTTTAAGATTGTGAACGGAGAGTATTTTATTAATGATAAGATCTCCCAGGGTAAAAAGGTGCTGGCAGAAGGGGCTCAGGGAAGCATGCTGGATGTTGACTTTGGTACATTTCCTTTCGTAACTTCATCCAGCACTATATCTGCCGGCGTTTGTACGGGGTTAGGCGTGGCGCCTCAAAAGATCAAAGAAGTGGTAGGCGTTACCAAAGCTTATTGTACAAGAGTGGGTGGTGGGCCATTCCCTACTGAGCTGAACGATGAAACGGGAGAAAAGCTCAGGAAGATCGGTAATGAATTTGGCGCTACTACCGGCCGCCCCCGTCGCTGCGGCTGGATAGACCTCGTAGCCCTGAAATTTGCCTGTATGATCAATGGCGTTACTCAATTGGTAATGACAAAGGCCGATGTGCTTGATGCTTTTGATGAGCTCAAAGTTTGCAGCGCCTATAAGATTGACGGGACAGAGCAGCAGGAAGTACCTTACCAGATGACCAAGGTAATTATAGATCCTGTATATGTATCCGCAGAAGGCTGGAACACAGATACCAGCAAACTGACCGACTATGCCTCACTGCCTGTCAGGATGAAGAATTACGTGACTCATATTAACAATCACTTAGGCGTAGATATCAGATATATCTCAAATGGGCCCGGCCGCGAGCAGATTATTCCGGCCTTATAATTGTTGTATTTTAATACAATAAAATTTATTTTTGAAATAATTTGGCGATTTAAAAAACAAGAAGAAATTTTACGTTGTTAATATATTCAGACTATGGCGAAATCTGAAAAACCAAAAAAGAGCTCTGCAAAAAAAACTCCGGGTGCAGAGAAATCTAAACCTGAGAAGGCTTCTCCCAAGACGAAGAAAAAAGAAGAAGATGATGATGACGATGATCCGGATGATTTTGAATTGGATGAAAAGCCTGCCGGGAAAGCCGGTAAGGGGTCAACGCCCAAATCGTCTTTTAAAGAAGATGATGATGACGATGATGCAGAGGAAATAGAAGATGACTGGGAAAAGGTGGATGAGGAGGATAACTGGGATCCTGACTTTGATGAGTTTGATATCCCCAAGTCAAAATCCAAGAAGTCAACCGGAAGCTCTCCAAGAAAAGGAAGGGGTGGCGATGACGATGACCTCGGCATTGATGATGAATTTAAGGATATGGGCCTTTTTGATGATGGCGGCGGCTTTGACGATGACGACGATGATTACTAACTTCCTGTTGTGAAAAGAACTTTTCGTTCCTTTCCTGTTAATAACTTTATTCAAACCAAATGGCAGATGTTGAGCTGGGCGAACCAGTTCAACATCTGTTGTTTTTTGGATAATAACGAATATCAGCTACCGGGGCATCATTTTGAATGTATGCTTGCAGTGGATGCCGAAGCTGTCATATCCGCAAATGCCGGTAATGCCTTAAACGGGTTGAACGATTTTCTCACAAAAAATAACGACTGGTGCTTCGGGCATCTGTCCTATGACCTGAAAAACGAAATAGAATCGCTCGGCTCGGCTAACCCAGACTACATTGAATTCCCCGATCTCTTTTTCTTCGTTCCCCGTATTGTAATACTGCTTGGCCGGCATACTATGGAGATTGGTGTGATCGCAGACAATGCTGATACGATTGCCAACTCAATTTATACCTGGCGGGTGGCTCCTGCCGTACAACATAGTGCTTTTACGATATCTGACCGTTTTTCCCGTGAAGATTACCTGCATACCGTATATGATCTTAAAAGACATATTGCCCGGGGCGACTGCTATGAAATCAATTTCTGCCAGGAGTTTTATGCTATTGGCGCGCATATTGACCCGTACCATATTTTTTCTTCACTTAGCAAAGAATCGCCCAACCCTTTTGCCTGTTTCTACAAGCTCAATAACAAATACCTGCTTTGTGCCAGCCCTGAAAGGTTTTTAAAAAAATCGGGAAACAAGCTGCTTTCGCAACCCATAAAAGGAACCATAACCAGGGATATATCTGATAAGAAGGCGGATAGTTTAAACCGGCAGTTGTTGTTGAGCAACCTGAAAGAAAGAGCTGAAAATATTATGATCGTGGACCTGGTGCGGAATGACCTGTCCAAAATAAGCAGAGAGGGAACTGTGAAGGTAGAGGAATTAATGGGCATATACGGGTTCCCGCAGGTGTATCAGATGATATCTACCGTAAGCGGAGTGGTGGCAGACGATGTTGTTCCTGCTGAAATATTTAAAGCAACTTTTCCTATGGGCAGCATGACCGGCGCCCCTAAAAAAAGCGTGATGGAGCTGATAGAAAGATATGAGCGCACAAAGCGCGGGTTGTTTTCAGGATCAGTGGGATATATATCGCCGGAAAGAGACATGGATTTTAATGTAGTGATCAGGAGCGTACTATACAATGCGGACAATCAATACCTTTCTTTTCAGGCAGGCTCTGCGATCACCTATAAAAGCGACCCCGAGAGCGAGTATAAGGAATGTCTTTTAAAAGCTGCTGCAATAAAAAAAGTGCTGAAGGTATAATCAGCACTTTTTGAAAATTTCTATTTTACAGCTTATAATATTTTCTTCCTGCTATTCCTGCCACCTTCATCTGCCTGAGCTGCTTTTGCCTTGGGAAGGCTTATGGCTTCAGGGTAGTTGGTGTTGCTGTTTTCCTGGGCAATGATCTCTTTTTTTTCATTGATCATCGCCTGCACGGATTCATATAAAATATCGTGGCGCTTCTTATTGAATAATTCCATTTTATCTTTCGGGAGCCGCATATCATATCCGCTGGTTACCACTTTTGTATTGAAATAAGGATTATAGGCGTTAAAGGTTGCTTCGTCCATGTCAAGGCTTTTGGCAATAACAGCAGCATTGTATTTACCGCTGATATTGATCACTGCTGTGCCGGTGAGCTCCTCTTCAGTGAGTTTTTGAATATTCAGGAGCGGTACCAGTTCATCGGTAGCTTCAAGTACATATTGGGTGGCAATAAATTTCTTTACATGCATTCTTGATTCAGCGGGCAGGTAATACTGCAGCTTCCAGAAATCGTCGCTATGGCTTTTTTTGATAGCATAATCTACCCGGGAGGCGCCGCCATTATATGCAGCAATTACCAATAGCCAGTCGTTAAAATGCCCATATAAATCTTTAAGGTATTTGGCGGCGGCATGAGTGCTCTTTACCAGGTTCCTTCTTTCGTCTTTGTTCCGGTTAATGGTAAGCCCCATCAGTCTTCCGGTGGTAGCCATAAACTGCCAGGGTCCTACCGCTCCTTTGTGAGATATGGCCGAATTGGATAGCTCCGATTCAATTACTGCCAGGTATTTTAAATTGGTAGGAAGCTCATGCTGGAGCAGAATATTGTCAATAATGGTCAGCTGAGGAGCATATTTAACTTTGATTTTTTCGAGATTGTCTTCATTTTTTTGCTGGTAAGCCTGAACAAAAGCAATAGACATGGGATGCAGTTCTTTGAACATCTTCTCCCTGAGTGTAATTGTTTTTGCAAGACTTACATTCTTTGAGGCTTCCTTTTCCTTGGCAAGCATCACAATGCTCTCTGAAGAAGGAATATTGCCTGCATCAGCTACAATAATGGCTGAAGGAGTAGTTGAAGCGATAATTGTATCTGATCCCGACATATTTTTAAGCTCATTTCCCAACCCCTTTGTTGAAGGGACAAGAAAAGAACATAAAAAAACAAGCGCCACACAACCAAAGCCGTTAACGATCATCTTATTCATAATAACTCAATTTTTTGGTTTGCCCCCGGATTGCAATAATGATTCCAAAAAGGGGGATTACAAAATAATTGGTTGATACACAGGGATTACCGAATTCTTAATTCTTTGTGAAGGTCTTGTACATGAATATTGGGGTAAGGCAAAAGTAATTTTCAGAAATCTAACCTCATAGCGTTTAGCCAAAATTATGCCATGATTAATGGTAAAAAACTTATTTATACACAGTAAAGACAGCCATAATGTCGTAGAAGCGGCAATAATGACGGGGTTAGAGAGACTTTGAGGTGGGCGAAACAGCCTGCCGGATATCTAATCCTATTTCCGAACCTATACGCCTTAATGCGATAGTCATTTGATTCTCAACAGTTTTTACAGAAATATGGAGCAAGGCTGCTACTTCTTTATATTTTAAGCCTTCTTCTTTGGTTAGCTTAAAGATCATTTTGCATTTTGGAGGAAGACCTTGTACTGCTCTTTGCACCCTGTGAAGCATCTCGGTGGTAACCATTAGCTGTTCCGGATCGAAGACCACGCTGTTGAGTTCTACCCAATAATCATCAGGAGAGATATTTTGAAGCCCTTTTTGTTTTTTCAGGTAATTGAGAGCTGTATTGCGGGTGCTGGTAAACAGGTAAAGCCTGAGATTGGTTATAGATTCAAGTATATCCCGCTTTTGCCATATTTTAATGAAAACATCTGATACGGCTTCCTCGGCAAGCTGCCTGGATTTCAGTATTGAAAATGCGAACTGGTGCAGGGAATGGTAAAAATGCAAAAAGAGGTCATTATAGGCCTGTTGGTCATTTAAACGGGTGATGCGTCGTTGCCATATTTCTAAATGGTCATCCTCCATGGTGCAAGCGCTATAAAACTGAAATAATAAAATTAAGACCCTTTTTTGATAGGAGTTTATAAATTCTGAATATGCTGCACGCAGGTTTGTGAATAATTCATTTAAGTGTAAGAAAAATTATGGTAAATCATCTTTTTTTCTACCTTTGCACTCCGCTAAAAACAAAGGCGGAGAAAGCAGTTCTTTGTTTTTAGTTCATATTTAATTTTTATTGGACCCTTAGCTCAGCCGGTTAGAGCATCTGACTCATAATCAGAGGGTCGCTGGTTCGAGCCCAGCAGGGTCCACAGATCGCCATTATTCCTGCTTCATGGCAGGTCAATATCTTCCTGTGGTATTGAGAATCCCGGACACATAAATGACTTTGTGCTATATATTCTCTTTAACCTTTTATTAACCTGTTGCAGGATACATTTGTCACTCAATTAAAATTATGAAGCGTTTCTTATTGATCATCTCTTTTACGATAGCCGGTTACTCAGTATTTGCTCAAAATAATATAGATTCCCTGCCTTCATCTACTGTAAAAAAGGATTGGAGTAAAGAACAGCTTTCCGGCCGTTCAGCAGATCATTTTATGCTCCAGCTTGGCTATAATGGCTGGTCAGGAGAAACGGATTCCATAAGGACCAAAGGACTTAGCAGAACTTTCAATATTTATTTCATGTTTGATTTTCCCTTCAAGTCAAACCCTCATTTCAGCGCTGCCGCCGGAGTAGGATTGGGAACTGATAATATGTTCTTTAAGGAAACCACAATTGAGCTGAGAGAATATCCCCTGACCTTCGATCACGATACTTCCATCAGTTATAAAAAATACAAGCTGGCAACAGGCTTTCTTGAAGTGCCTGTCGAATTGCGTTACGCTGCAAACCCCATGAATTTTAATAAGTCGTTCAAAGTAGCATTGGGAATGAAAGTAGGGACGATGGTAGATGCACATACTAAAGCAAAAGTTACTTCCGACAGAAGCAGGAATGGCGGGTATACGGTTAAAGTAAAAGACAGGAGAAATTTTAACAGCACGCGCCTGGCCGCCACCTTAAGGGTAGGCTATGGGGTATTTTCTGTTTTTGGTACCTACCAGATAAATCCTTTTGTAAAGGAAGGCTATGGACCTAATATCAGGCCTTACTCCATAGGGTTATGCATAAGCGGGCTTTAATGGGTGTATTATGTCTGATGTTAGCGTGAAAAGTGAGAAGATAAAGGTGAATAGGCAATAGTGAGTGGTCAATAGTGAATCAATACTGTTTCCTTTAGCTTAAGAATCATCATAAAACAGGTGCGTTTCGGTTATCCCGCCAAGTGGCGGGACCGGCTTGAGATAACCAACAGCTTACCCTTAAAAACGATATGCCTTCTTAAGGAAACGACATTGATTTCACATTTGCCTATTCACCTTTCACGTCTCACGTTTCCCGTTTGACACCGCTCGATTTTTTTCACACAACGGATGCAGCGCATAATTTACCTTTGCGGTTTAAAATGTACAGGTATTGATTGATAAGAAAAGCAATTTTTCGGGAGAAGAAAAGGCGATCCTGGTAGGATTGGTATATCAGCAGCAAACGGAACAGCAGCTAAAAGAATTCCTTGCAGAACTCGCATTTCTGGCGGAAACAGCAGGCGCAAGGGCTGTGAAGACTTTTTACCAGAAACTGCCACATCCCGACAGTAAGACTTTTATTGGTAAAGGCAAGCTGGAAGAGATCAGTGCTTATATCCGGGAAAAAGGAGATATTGATGTCGCGATATTTGACGATGAGCTGACCGGTGCCCAGATCTCAAATATTGAGAAAGCGCTTGGTATCAAAACTATTGACCGCAGCGATCTGATCCTTGATATTTTTGCACGTAGGGCAAAAACGGCGCAGGCAAAAGCACAGGTAGAGCTTGCGCAATACCAGTATATCCTGCCCAGGCTGCGGGGGATGTGGAAACACCTTGAGCGGCTGGGAGGCGGTATAGGTACAAGAGGGCCCGGGGAAACTGAAATTGAAACAGACAGGCGAATCGTGAGAGATAAGATTTCGCTGCTCAGGAAAAAGCTCGCTGAAATTGATAAGCAGGCATTTACCCAAAGAAAGGAAAGGGGCGAGTTTATCAGGGTGGCATTGGTAGGCTATACCAATGTTGGAAAATCTACTATTATGAACCTGCTGAGCAAAAGCGAGGTCTTTGCCGAAAATAAGCTGTTTGCCACACTGGATACTACCACCCGTAAAGTGGTTTTTGACAATACGCCATTCCTGCTGAGCGATACCGTGGGTTTCATCAGGAAGCTCCCGCATCATCTCGTGGAAAGCTTTAAAAGCACTTTGGATGAAGTAAAGGAAAGCGATATCCTCCTGCATGTAGTGGATATTTCCCATCCGCAATATGAAGAACAGATGGCTGTTGTTAATAAAACCCTGCAGGAACTGAACTGCCAGGACAAGCCTGTCATTACTGTTTTTAATAAAATTGACCTGTATGTTAAAAACACTTTTGACGAATGGCTGGACGACGAAACCAAAAGCCAGTTGCTGGACGAATTAAAGCAAAGATGGATAAATGAAACCAGGGGCAATTGTGTTTTCATCTCTGCTACCGAAAAGCAGAACATTCCGGAGCTTAGGAATGCTATTGCAGAAATGATCAAAGCGCTATACCGTATAAGATATCCTTACAAGACAGCATTTTTTTATTGATGCCCCACGACGACGAATATCACTGGTATAAAATAGCAGAACATATTAATGAGCTTGATTTTGCAGCGAATAATATTGCTGTTGCCAAAGTAAATGGTAAAACCATTTGTATTGGCAGACAATGCGACAGATTATTTGGTTTCGCCTACAAATGTCCTCATGCCGGCGGTATTATGGCCGACGGTTATATTGATGCCGCTGGCAATATAGTTTGCCCTGTGCATCGCTATAAATTTTCGATGAGCAGCGGGAGAAATATATCAGGTGAAGGCTATTTCCTGAAAACCTGGCCGGTTCAGATAAGAGATGAGGCCGTATTTATAGGCATGCTTTAATTTAGCTTTATGAAAAGGATCGGGCTTATCTCAGATACACATGGATATTTTGATGAAGCTATTACCCGGCATTTTGAAAACTGCGACGAGATCTGGCATGCAGGCGATTTTGGCTCACTGGAGGTAATACAACGGCTAAAAGAGGTAAAGCCATTGCGGGGAGTGTATGGAAATATCGACGGAAATGATATAAGAGCTGAATTTGGCGAAAAATTATTTTTTGAAACAGAAGGCGTCAGGGTATATATGCAGCACATTGGCGGTTACCCCGGCCGTTATGCGCCGGGTGTGCGGGAGGCTATCATTTCCCACAAAACCAACCTGTTCATCAGCGGTCATTCACACATTTTAAAAGTAATATACGACGATACCTTACAATGCCTGCATATTAATCCCGGTGCAGCAGGCAAGCAGGGATGGCAAAAAGTGCGGACCCTTGTTCGCCTCGTAATTGACGGCAATACAATGAAAGATTGCGAGGTGATTGAGCTTGGCAAACGGTAAGGCGTTGCTGTTTTCCCAGTCTGTTCTATCATCCGGGCAGAAAGCATTGAACCGGTGCTGCAGGAATATCATCGTGGAATGGTAAAACGATTTTTTTGAAATGACTTACCTGCCCGCCTGATCGCACGGCGAGTACAGGAATATTGATTCTTTTTGCCAGCAGGCTTATGGATACAGATGAAATTATTCTTTCCGGAAAATTGAACTTAGGTAATCCTGTCACTACCATATCCATGTTGTATGCTTCTATATATTTTCTGAGCTCTTTTTGCGGATGTCCCTGCAGCAGGCTGATTTCAATTTCACCTTCACCGCAAAGTTGTGGTTTATACATTGCTTTCAGGATAGCTAATTTTTCCCTGCCTGACTGCATATCTATATGCGAAGCATAAGGGGTAAAATTGCTGATATCTATATTGGTGAAAGGGAAAACGGGCTTAAAAACCACGTGAACCAGGTGGATATTGCAATTAAAATGATTCGCCAGCTCAATGGCCTTAGTTATTGCCCATTTGTTTTTGCCGGTAAAATCTACCGGGACGAGAATGTTGTACACCCTGGTTTGCATAGTCTTATGGTTTAATGGTTTTAAAAGTTAAAGGACGAAGAAGTGTTTCACTTCTCGCACCAGCCTGCCGGCTGGCAGGTTTCACGTTTATCTCAGTACTGTCTGAATTGCGAAAAGCCTGCCATAGTGGGGTAATATATGGTAAGAAGTAATAGACCTGTTAAGCCTGGCAAATTATATATCTGGCTGTTATCGTGAAAAGTGAGACTTGCCTACCGGCAGGAGATAAAGGTAAAAGAATGTTTCACGTCTCACATTTCACGTTTGATATACCACCAGTTTTGTAGCCGGAACTACATGGACAGCCTTTTGCTTTTTAAAGGACAAAAAAAAATCCCGAATGTGATTCGGGATTTAAAGGTCTTAAAGTATTGTTGTGCTTAATACTCGCTGTTATAATCTCTTTTATTATACCCACCGCGGTCACGGTCGCGGTATCCGCCGCCACCGCCTTTGTTGTATCCGCCACCGCCGCCACCGAAGCTTCTCTTCTTAAATCCGCCGCCACCGCCGCCGGATTTAGCAGGTCTTTCCTGGGCTTCGTTGATAACGATTTTTCTGCCCAGTATTTCTTTGTCGTAAAGGCTGCTAAGCGCATTCTGTGCTTCTGAATCGTTCTCCATTTCTACAAAACCAAAGCCCTTGCTTCTTCCGGTTTCGCGATCTTTAACGATTTTCAGTGAATTAACGGTTCCGTACTGTTCAAAGAGATTTCTAAGGTCGTCCTCTGTCATTGTCCAGGAGAGGTTGCCTACATACAGGTTCATTGTAACAAATTTAAATAAGTGAAAATTGAAAAAATAGTAATGAAAACATAGTCGCTACAATGATCTTGGACCCGGAGGTTAGCCGTAAAACCAGCCAGAATAGGAACTAATGGGCATTACTTTACATGTGAAGATAGTATTTTCTAAAGTAATAGCATACAAATAATACTATATTTATTAATTACCCAACAGCGGTAAGTATAAACATATAGCAATATAAAAAGGAGGAATTTTGAAGTTCCTCCTTTCATAAAATCACTTTATTCGGCTACCACGTCAAAAACAACTTCGGTTTCGTTGCCGTTGCCGAAGTCAATTTTGGCTTTATGGGCGCCCAGTTCTTTCACTTCGTCCAGGATATGAATGCGTCTGCGGTCTATTTCGTATCCTTTTTGATCCCGGATTGCCCTGGCGATCTGTACTGTAGTAACACTTCCGAATATTTTGCCGGAGGTACCGGTTTTAGCGCCAATGCTAAGCGGGCCTTCATTCAGCTTACTGATTACCTGGTTAATTTCCGCCAGCAGCTTTTCTTCCTTCTTCTTCAGCTGCTTCAGCTTTTCTTCCAGTTGCTTAAGGTTGGACGGAGAAGCTTCAATAGCAAATTTTTGAGGAATGAGGTAATTGCGGGCATAACCGCTCTTCACCTTCACCTTTTCATTGGCCGACCCTAAATTATCTACGTCTTTTATTAAGATTACTTCCATGATTGCCCTCCTACTTTAAAAGATCAGTTACGTAAGGTAATAGCGCCATCTGACGGGCTTTTTTAATAGCATCCGATACTTTGCGCTGGTATTTCAAAGAATTCCCGGTAATACGGCGGGGTAGCATTTTACCCTGTTCGTTCAGGAACTTCTTCAAGAACTCCACGTCTTTGTAATCAATGTATTTGATGCCATACTTCTTAAAGCGGCAGAATTTCTTCCGGGGCTTCTCGGTTTTGATAGCCGTCAGGTATTTGATCTCATTAGCTTTTGCCATGTTATTCTACCTCCGCTTTTTCGTTTTTGTAATTTACGCCACTTTTCTTCCTGGCATTGTAGGCGACGGCGTATTTGTCGAGCCTGGTTACCATGTGACGCAATACCTGCTCGTCACGCAGCAGTTGGATCTTCAAAGTTTCATTGAAGCTGGATGGCGCAGTAAATTCCACAACCCAGTAAATACCTGTAGTTTTTTTCTGGATGGGATACGCCAGTGATTTTAACCCCCAGGGGTTAGAATGCACGATCTCTCCGCCTGTTTCGGCGACCAGATCGGCATATTTTTTCTGAGCAGCTTTAAATTCGTCTTCGCTCAGAACAGGGGTAAAAATCACCATCAATTCGTAATTGTTCATTACCCTGAATTTTAGTGTAAAAAAATATGGGGTGCAAAGGTAGTTTTTTTTATCATATCTCCTAAAGCCAGGGCGGAATTATTTGTTGTTTATGGTTTTTAGTCTATAGTTCCTAATAGACGAAAGTCTATTGCCTGTTACCTCGCAACCTGCAACCCGTAACCCTTAACTTGAAACCATAAACCCGAAACTTATGCTTGCCAACCTGTCAGTGACAACTCAAATGGCATTTTATTTGTCCCGCTTGGACGTCATATTATAATATTTATATAATTAAAAATAGTTATGCAAAAGGGAAACATACGTGTTCAAACGGAAAATATCTTTCCTATCATCAAGAAATTCCTGTACAGCGAACATGATATCTTTTTAAGAGAGCTGGTAAGTAATGCCGTAGATGCTACTCAAAAACTGAAGACACTTTCGTCTATAGGCGAAGCCAAAGGAGAACTGGGTGAGCTGAGAATTGATATAACGCTTGATGCTGACGCAAAAACACTTACCATTTCCGACCGGGGAGTGGGTATGACCGCAGAAGAAGTGGACAAATACCTTAACCAGGTGGCATTCAGCGGTGCGGAAGAGTTTTTACAAAAATATAAAGGGCAGAATGATGCCAATATTATCGGTCATTTTGGCCTGGGCTTCTATTCCTCCTTTATGGTGAGCGATAAGGTAGAAGTAATTACCAAATCGTGCAAGGCAGACAAAAGTGCTGTGAGATGGGAGTGTGACGGAAGCCCCGAATTTACCCTGGAAGAAACAGAAAAGCAGGAAAGGGGAACGGATATCATCCTTCACATTAACGAAGAAAGCAAAGAGTTTTTAGAGGCCGGGAGGATCAGGCAGATCCTTGAAAAATTCTGCCGTTTCTTACCGGTGCCTATCTTTTTTGAAGATAAACAGATCAATAATACTACTCCCGCATGGACAAAGAAACCATCAGAATTAACCACTGAAGATTATCAGAATTTCTATAAGGAATTATATCCTTTCAATGAGACGCCTCTTTTCTGGATCCATCTCAATGTAGATTATCCTTTTAACCTTACAGGTATCTTATACTTCCCGAAGATCAGGCAGAGCTACGAAATACAAAAAGACAAAATACAACTATACAGCAACCAGGTATTTGTTACCGATGAAGTAAAAGATATAGTGCCTGAGTTCTTGATGCTGCTCCAGGGTGTGATTGACTCCCCTGATATTCCGCTTAATGTAAGCCGCAGCTACCTGCAGGGCGATCCTAATGTTAAAAAAATAAACAACTATATCACCAGGAAGGTGGCTGACAAACTGGATGAAATATTTGCTAAAGAAAGAAAGGAATTTGAAGAAAAATGGGAAAGTATTGGCCTGTTTGTGAAGTATGGAATGATGACCGACGATAAATTTTTTGAGAAAGCAAATAAGTTCAATCTTTTTGAAGATGTGGATGGCGGTAAATTTTATACGCTTGAAGAATACAGGCTGGCTGCTGAAACCCTGCAAAAAAATAAAGACGGCAAGCTGGTTATTTTATACACTACCAACCCTGTGCAGCAGGATGCTTATATACAGCAGGCAAAAGCGAAAGGCTATATTGTTGTAAAGATGGAAACGATAGTGGATTCGGCATTTATTAACCAGGTAGAGCATAAATTAGAAAATGTGACCTTTACCCGTGTGGACGCGGATATTGCAGACAATCTTATTGATAAACAGGAGGGCGGGGATACGGTGCTTAATAAGGAAGAAGAGGAAAAGTTGAAAGTGCTCTTCGACCTTAAAGTGCCAGACATTAATATGACTGTGGAAGTGAAAGGGTTGACCCCTGAAGCGCCCCCCGTAGTGGCAACGAGGCCGGAGTTTATGCGGCGCATGAAAGATATGGCTGCGGTAGGTGGCGGCATGGCGGCTTTTTATGCCAATATGCCTGATGAGGTATTGCTGACTGTAAATGGCAACCACCCTATTTTCCAAGGCATACTCAGCGAAAACGATAAAGGAAAACAGGAGAAGTTTGTACATAACCTGGCGGATCTTGCACTGCTTTCGCAGGGACTGCTCAAAGGCAATAATCTTACGGAATTTATTAACCGCAGTGTGGAATTACTGGGAGACGAAAAGAAGAGCAGGATCATCCTCGAATCCTAAGAAAGTCCTGTTTCAGATCATATAATGCCCGGTATATGCCGGGCATTTTTTTATAAAGTCCTGTCTATTCGTTTGTCCGGGGCTCTTTTTTCAATATGACCCCATCCAGCCACTTCAGCTTCCGCTTTCTGTATACCGGCTCATATTCAAAATCAAAGAAGACTTCTATATGCTTTGGGCTTGCATAGAGGAAATAGACTGTTCTGGGATAGCGATCAGTAGAGTCTTCTACTTTTTCAAGAAATGCCCTGATCGTTGTGTCGTCAAACGGGTTGAACATAAAAAACACAGATTCGTCCGGCTGTATTTTATATTCAGCTACATTGTCGCAGATCACTTCGTATTGTACTGATGGGAACAATTGAACGATGTTGCGCATATTTTCTTCGGCGGACATACATACTTCTGCTGCAAAATCAATTCCCCGAATAGTGGTAAAGCCATAGTGTACGGCCACTGCCATAGCCCGGCCTTTGCCGCAGCCCAGGTCAGTGAAAGACCGGCTTGCTCCCATTTCGGTTATGCGTTGAAGTAATGCTTCCAGAATATAGAAATTGACTGCTTCGTAGCGGGAGGATCTGGAAATATCTCCGTTGCGGATGGTGAGCCGGGAAAGTTCTGCAGGAATGAATGTATTGAGCTTATACTTTTTCTCTCCCTTTATTTCATGAAATAATATGAACAGCGCTAAACGGGGGTTCCAGTTGGAAGCAAAATACCAGAATAACTTTATATGGTTTACCCACTTGTTCAATTAACGCTCAGTCTAAAGTCAATTACTTTGATCTGGAGGCTTTTTTCGCCGTTCCATTCATTTTCATCAATCGTAAAAACAATATCAACGGGCGCTTTCTGAAGCAGTAGTGGAAATTTATCCGCCATCTGGAACCCGATCCCTCCAATGGTTGAATCTCCCTGGCGCAGCGAAAATCTGATATGTTGCTCTTTTACCACCCGGGAATAGCCGGTATCTGTCAGGTTCCTGCAAATAAATACAGGGCGCAGATTGTCAGGTCCGAAAGGTTCCATCTGGCAAATGATATTGTAGAATCCGGTTTTGATATCTGCGATGTTCAGCTCGGCATCAATATTAATTACCGGGATACGTTGCTCCGGTTCGATACGCGACCTTACCGCTTCTTCAAATCTCAGGCTGAAAGATGCCACCTGCCCGGGGAGCATGGTCATTCCTGCCGCTGCAAAGTGCCCGCCATAACCTAAGAGATGCTCCCGGCATTCATGTACCGCCTCATAGAGATTAAAACCCGGGACGCTCCTGGCGCTCCCGGCAACGATTTCGCCGCTTTGTGTAAGCACTACGGTTGGGCGGTAGTATTTTTCAATCAGCCTTGATGCAACAATCCCCACTACCCCTTTGTGCCACCCTGGCTGGAATACTACTGTGGAATATCGCTCCGTCAGCTCAGGGTCATTGTCAATGATGCTTAATGCCTGTTCGGTTATACTGCTGTCTGCTTCCTTACGGTCATCATTATCATTATGGAGCAGTTCCGCCAGTTTAAGCGCCTGCTCATAATCCTGTTCAATAAAAAGCTGCACAGCTTTTTTCGCATCGTCCATCCTGCCTGCAGCATTTATACGTGGCGCTATCACAAATACGAGAGTATTGACATGAATGATCCCTTTCTGAAAACCGCTCAGTTGCATAAGCGCTTTTATCCCTGCTGACGGATTTTCATTTGCCTGCTTTATGCCATAATAAGCTAGTATCCTGTTTTCACCGGTGATGGGAACAATATCTGCTGCTATTGCAGTAGCTACAAGGTCAAGATAACAATAGCAGGATGATTCAGGCATTTCAAGCCGTTTGGCCAATGCAGAGATCAGCTTAAAGCCGATGCCGCAACCGCATAATTCTTTGTAAGGATAAGGACAATCAGTTTGTTTGGGATTAAGAATGGCTACGGCATTGGGAAGCTCTTTGTCGGGCAGGTGGTGGTCGCAGATGATAAAATCTATATTCAGAGACCGGGCATAATCTACCAGTGAAGCTGATTTTATGCCGCAGTCTAAAGCGACAATGAGCTGTATACCATTTTTTTTTGCAAAATCAATTCCCTGTTTAGAAACGCCATATCCTTCTCTGTAGCGATGAGGTACATAATAGAATATATGCTGTGGGATATAAATTTTTTGAAGAAACTGAAACATCAGCGCTACCGCCGTTGTGCCGTCCACATCATAGTCTCCGAAAACAAGTATTTTTTCCCTTCTTGCAAAAGCACCCGTTAGTCTTGTGAGCGCCTTGTCCATATCCTTCATCAGCATGGGATCATGCAGACCGGCAAGCTGGGGACGGAAATATGCTTTGGCTGCTTCGTAGTCATACACTCCTCTCTGCGCAAGTATATTGCAGAGCACCGGGTGAATTTTTATCTGCCCGGCTAATTGCCGGGCTTTTTCAACAGGTGTTTCCCGTATTGTCCATCGTTTTTCCATTACTGTATAGGTTAGTGTTTGCGATCGGTGGTGTAATTTACTAATTCTTCAAGCGCCATCCTGGTTTCTGACGGCGGAAATTCACGTAAAAGTGTTAACGCCTTTTCGCGGTATTCATTCATTTTGCCGATACCATATTGTATACCTCCTGCTTGCCTTACCTGTGCTATCACATAATTCACGCGTTCCTTTATCCGGTTCTGGTTCTTCAGGATGTATATAAGCTCGCGCCGTTTGGCAGCATTAATATTATTAAGGGTATATATTAAAGGCAGGGTAAGCTTTTTTTCTTTAATATCATTTCCTGTAGGCTTGCCTATAGCATCAGTGCCGTAGTCGAAAAGATCATCCTTGATTTGAAAAGCAATGCCTGTCCATTCACCAAACTGCCTCAGTTTTTCGGTTATTTCTTGATTTTCCGATCCGGACCAGGCGCCTACCGCGCAGGCTGAAGCTAAAAGAGAAGCTGTTTTTGCTCTGATGATCTCAAAATAAATAGATTCGTCTAAGTTCAATCCTCTGGCTTTCTCAATCTGCAAGAGTTCTCCTTCACTCATTTTGCGGACTGCATCAGATAAGATCTGCAGGATCCTGTAATCGCCGCCGTCTAAAGAAAGCAATAACCCTTTGCTTAGAAGATAGTCTCCCACCAAAACGGAAACCTTGGATTTCCAGAGCGCATAAGTAGAAAAAAAACCTCTTCTTTCATATGATTCATCTACAACATCATCATGTACAAGACTGGCAGTGTGCACTAATTCTACCAGTGAAGCAGCGCGGTAAGTAGCATCAGTAATTCCTCCGCTCAATTTGGCAGAGAGCAATACAAACATTGGTCTTAATTGTTTTCCCTTGCGCTTAACTATGTATTGCATTATCCTGTCCAGCAACGGTACGCTGCTTTTCACCGACGCTTTGAATTTGGATTCAAAGACATTCAATTCTTCAGATATTACTTTGCTGGCAAAATTCATTTTAAAAAAAAGATATATATCGTAACAACTTCTTCTATATTAGGGTACAATAGTCTAAACCTATGCAAGATACCGGTGTAATTTTATTATTTTAAAAAATTTGCTATTTACTCCTCAATTGATACTTTTGCACTATCCTTCACCTTTGGAATTCCGTATTAATCACATTTTATTTTTGAAAATTATGGCAGCAAAAAGGATTTTCTTATTGATGGGCTTTTTCGCACTGCTTAACACGTGCCTGTTTGCCCAGGAAAGCACGACTACGGGAAGTTACGACTGGAGGGATTCTTCACTAATTCCTTCAAGGAGGCTGGCTCAGCATAATGAGTTTTTGAACAATCAATACAATTTCCCGGCGAAACCCAGGAACCAGTGGGAGCTTGGTATAAAAGTAGGGACATTTAATATTTTAGGAGATGTTCCTTCACATTTTCCAACACCGGGTTTTGGTATACATGTGAGAAAAGCGCTTGGCTATGTTTTTTCTTTGCGTGCTGAATATACCTATGGCATGGCAAGTGGAATTAACTGGAGGGAGAGAAAATATGGATTGGGTGACCAGTGGCTGAATGCAGGGTATGTGCAGGGAACTGATGCGGTATATGACAATTATAAATCAAAGGTACAGGATCTTTCTTTACAGGGGGTGATAACGCTAAATAATATCCGTTTTCACAGGGCCAAAACAGGGATGGTGGTGTACGGACTTTTGGGATTAGGTGGAATGATATACGATACCAAGACAAATGTTTTAACCGACGGCAACGCAAAATATAATTTTAATACTGTAACTGTTCATAACGATTATAAAGAGCGTAGAGAAACCATAAAACAGGTAAGGGACATTCTTGACAACGGAAGCTATAATGTTAAGGTGAATAATGGAGGACCTCAGCTTTTTAGTAAACCCTTTAGGCTTTCCGGAACAGTGGGAGCCGGTATCGCATTTAAGCTGAGTGATAAATTGAATCTTGCGATTGAAGACAGGATCACTATGGTGAATGATGATTTTCTGGATGGTGTAGCCTATCAGATCGCAGTAATACCTGCAGGTGGACGGGTCTTAACTCCCAGTAAAGATATCTATAACATGGCAAGCATTGGTCTGAACATTAATATCGGTTCAAAATCAGTGCAGCCTTTGTGGTGGATCAACCCGCTGGATTATGCTTACAGCGAGCTGAACTCTCCCAAGCATATGAAGATACCCAAGCCTGTGTTGGATGATGCTGACGGCGATGGTATACCTGATCAGTTTGATATGGAACCCAACACTCCTGCCGGCGCTGCTGTTGATAGTCACGGGGTAAGCAGGGATACTGATGGCGACGGCGTTCCGGATTACAAAGACAAAGAATTGATCACTCCTACTATCTGCCAGCCGGTAGATGCTGATGGTGTTGGTAAATGCCCCTGTCCCGATGAATCATGCTTTGAAGGGTATATGACCAAGAAAGGCGGAGCCGGAGATTGCGGAATAGGCGACCTGCCGAGTATTTCATTCAATCAGAAAGCCTATAAAGTGTCCAAAGATGCAGAAGCGGTGCTTGCAAGTGTGGCAGACAGGTTGCGCCAGAATCCCAACTGCCATGTAGTAGTTACCAGCTATACCTGCGAACCTTCCAAATCTTCACAGCAGCTTAGCTGGGACAGGGTAAATGCAGTAATTAATTACCTGGTTGAAAAGCAGGGCATTAATTCAGACCGTCTCATCTTTAAATATGGTGAAACAGGGGGCGATTGTAATACTGTGGACCTGAGATCTGCCGAAACCGGTGATGAAGGTCCTAATACTGTACCGGCTCCGCATCCTAATCTCAGGAGAAGAGGATAGTTAAACAGGAAATTATTTATATAAGAAAGCAAACTCTATTATTTCAGAGTTTGCTTTTTTTATAAATCCCTTAACGTCTTGCTAAATCTGATAAGATTATTTTTATTTTCTTTAATTATGTCTTAAAACAGCTATTTTTGCCCGCTTTTTATGAGAGTAACCAGAGTATTGTTGATCCTTTTTGTTTCAGTTTTTGCTTTTACATCATGCTCCAAATTTGCTAAAGTGATGAAAAGCAAGGACTATGAGTACAAGTTGCGTATGGCGGACCAGTATTTTGTAAAGAAAAAATATCGGTTTGCCCAGCAATTGTATGAAGATCTTTTCCCGGTATATAAAGGCTCCAATAAATTTGAAGACATACATTATAAGTTTGCGTATTGCGCATATAATCTGAAAGACTACCTGAGTGCAGAGAACCTGTTCAAGAGCTTCCTCGAATATTTCCCTAATAGCGCCAAGGCTGAAGAAGTAGATTTTATGCATGCCTATTGTTATTATAAGCAATCTCCCAAGCCTGAGCTCGACCAGAGCAATACGGTAAAGGCGATGGGGCAAATGCAGACTTTCATCAATACCCACCCGGGGTCTGAGCGTAATAAGGAAGCGCAGGAGATCATCTCAAAATGTTACAGTAAACTGATTACCAAAGACTACGCCGGTGCAGAATTATACTACAACCTGGGACAGTACCGGGCGGCGGCGGTTTCTTTTACTACTTTACTGACCAGTTATCCTGACGCGCCTAATGCTGACGAGTTTAAGCTTTGGGTAGTAAGATCTTATTATAAATTTGCCACCCTGAGTGTACTGGATAAGCAACCGGAGCGTTATCAGCAGGTGGTGGATGAAGTACATGATTTCCAGGACAGATTTCCTGAAAGTAAACTAATGAAAGAAGCTGAACGTTACTTAACTTTGTCGCAAAATAATCTAAAAACCATTTCTCAATGAGCAGATTAAGAAAACAATGGGGGGCAAATACTACAACTAATGTGGTGGAAACCAAGAATGTAGTGGATATTAAGGCGAAAACCGGGAATTTGTATGAATCAATTTCCATTATAGCCAAAAGAGCAAACCAGATAAATATTGCGCTCAAGGAAGAACTGCACAATAAGCTGGAAGAGTTTGCGAGCCATACGGATAGCCTTGAGGAAATTCACGAGAATAAAGAACAGATCGAAATTTCAAAGGCTTATGAGAAAATGCCTAATCCGGCTTTGTTGGCTACACAGGAATTTTTTGATGATAAAATATACTTCAGAAAAGGGGATAATGATCTTTTCAGCTGATCATTCCCTGTAAAATGAATAAGGAAACCTTATTTACCTGCGGCAGTGATATCATTGCCGCATTTTGTATTTTTAGAAGCGAAATTTTTAATATTAAGACGTATAACCCTCATTCACTGTAATGCTGAAAGGAAAAAAGATATTATTGGGTGTTACAGGCAGCATTGCTGCCTATAAATCTATTCTTTTGATAAGACTGCTTGTAAAAGAAGGAGCAGACGTAAAAGTGGTGATGACGCCGGCAGCAAAGGATTTTGTTACGCCCCTTACCTTATCTACACTTTCAAAGAATGAGGTGCTGACAGATATTTTCAAAAATGATTCCTGGGCAAATCACGTGATGCTGGGCAGATGGGCCGATATTATGCTGGTTGCTCCCGTAAGCTGTAATACACTTGCTAAAATGGCAACCGGGCTATGCGATAGCCTTCTATTGTCAGTATATTTATCCGCTACCTGTCCAGTTGTGCTGGCGCCTGCTATGGATGAAGATATGTGGACGCATAAGGCTACCCGCCACAATATGGAGGTACTGCAGTCGCATGGGAATATATTGCTGCCGGTGGAAAATGGCGAGCTTGCCAGCGGGTTGAGCGGTGAAGGGCGGATGGCTGAGCCCGAAACGATAGTAAGATGGCTGACCGGTTATTTTACGGACAGGTCTGCACTTAGCGGAAGGAAAGTTTTGGTAACTGCAGGCCCTACATACGAGCAAATTGATCCTGTTCGCTTTATCGGTAATTATTCTTCAGGAAAAATGGGCGTTGCCATAGCAAATGAATTTAAAGACCGAGGAGCGGATGTTACATTAGTGCTGGGACCTACCCAGGCGCCTTTGCCGCTTGACGGATTATCGGTAGTGCGCATCCATAATGCAGAGGAAATGTTGAATGCATGCACAGCCGCGTTTGATACAATGGATATTGCGGTTATGGCAGCCGCTGTAGCAGATTACAGACCGGCGGCGGTAGCCGACCAGAAAATAAAGAAGAATAAAGAAACATTGACCCTGGAACTGCAGAAAACTACCGATATATTGAAAAGCCTGGGCAGCAAAAAGAGGAAGGAACAGGTATTGGTGGGATTTGCATTGGAAACAAATAACGAGCGGGAAAATGCAATGAGCAAGCTAAAGCAAAAAAATGCAGATATTATAGTGCTTAATTCTCTTAGGGATGAAGCTGCCGGCTTTGGTAAGGATACCAACAGGATTACTGTTTTCAACAAAAGGGGAGGTGAGAAAGCTTTTGAGGTTAAGCCTAAAGAGCTTGTTGCAAAGGATATCGTGGACTATATAATTGAATATCAAAATGCGTAAAATACTTGTATTGTCTGTGGTCTTACTGACTTTTTTTAACGGCTATGCACAGGAGTTGAATGCAAAAGTTACGGTGATCTCCGGTCAGATAAAGAGCTCCGTGGATAAAAAAGTATTTCAAACATTGCAAACTGCACTGACCAATTTTTTGAATAGCCGTAAATGGACGCAGGACAACTACCAGCAGCAGGAAAAAATAGTATGTAATTTCCTGCTGAACCTCACCAAAGAAGTTGAGTCGAATGTGTATGGAGCCGTGCTTACCATACAGTCGGGGCGCCCTATTTACAACAGCGCTTATATGTCGCCGATAGTTAATTTCCAGGATAATGACGTTACATTTAAGTATATAGAGTTTCAGCAACTGGATTTTAATGACAATAATGCTTCCGGTACAGATCCTCTCACTGCAAATCTTACGGCGGTATTTGCTTATTATGTATATATGATCCTGGGACTCGATTATGATTCATTTGCACCGAGAGGGGGAAGTCAATACTTTAAGAAAGCGCAGAATATTGTGACGAATGCACCTGATGGCAGGAATATCAGCGGATGGAAGGCATTTGACGGGCAGAGAAACAGGTATTGGCTTGCAGAAAATTTTACCAACAGTAAATACACCTTACTTCATGATGTTTATTATACCTACTACAGACAGGGAATGGATAAAATGTATGAGAATGAAAATGAAGCGCGCCCTCAGATAGTGAACGCATTGAATGCACTGAATACAATAAACGTTGATAATCCTAACCTGATGGGGGTACAGTTTTTCTTTCTCGGCAAGTCGGATGAACTTGCAAAAGTATTTAAGAAATCGCCTCCCCAGGAAAAATCCAGGGCTTCTGAACTTTTACAACGGTTAGATATTTCTAATGCGGAACGTTATAAACAGGAGCTGAAATGAAATATATATGCCTGCTTTTTTGCTTTTTTGCTTTTAGCTGTAAACAGAAAGATACCATCCCTTCTTCGATAATCCCGCCTGAAGAAATGGAAAAAATATTATTCGAGGCAAATATGGCGGAGGAATTTGTCAATAATTATGTAATGAGAGACCGTTCAAAAAATAAGGAAACGGAGGTCAGGAGAGAATATGAAAAAATATTTTTTATGCATGGTATTACTGAACAGCAATTTAAAAAGAGCTATGATTTTTACCGGTCCCATCCTGATATATATAAAATGCTGATGGACTCGCTTGACGCTAAAGCCCAGCGAAAACGCAGCGAGACATACTCCATGCCCGACTAATAGCGTATCCGGATTATTATAAAAATCGTGCAATATGTTTACAAGCAAAGAAGATCTTAAGCTAAGTTATGGTGTAGATATAGAGATCGGGAAGTTTTTTGTGGACAGGAAAGTGCCCCTCAATAATCTTTACTGGAAAGACAGGTTGCTGTATATTAATCCTATGCCCGGCTATCTTTTTATTCCCTTATATGCAGATATTGAGCTTAGGCTGGGGATACCAAAACACCAGTTGCTCCATGAGGAGTATATCCTGTTTATGGAAAACATTTTGCACAGCATTGCAAAGCAGGAGTTTCAATCGCTTTCTCTGGAGCAGCATGTAAAGGAATGTATTGACATTACCCGTCCTGTGTGCAAAAATAAGCTGCTGCTACAGCAGTTAGAAAGCTATTTTAAGGGAGAGTGTATAATAGATGGTATTTCGTTTGGAATGCCTTATAAAGCGCTGAACCGGGTGGATAGCTACCTGTTTACGCTTTGCTATTTTGAATTTGACGACAATACCAAAAGAAAACTTATTGATACCTGGCATGCATTAATGGCGTTTTACCTCATCACTGATGACCTTAACGATATTAAGGATGATATAGAAGCGAATGAAGACAATACTATTGCAGAAGCCGGGCTGTCTGACGAAGGATCAAAAGCGGTAGAAAAAATTATGCGTGACAGTTATCTGGCAATGAATACGATTAATCCTGTTTTTGCAAACCGAATGGATTACAGCCTGCATCTGATCAATGTGAAGGAGATAATAGACGAATATCTTTCAGGAAAAACAAATTAATCTATTAAGTTATTTTTTACGGCAAAGAAAACAAGCCCTGCCGTATTTTTTACATTAAAGCGATCCATCAGCCTGTCTTTTATAGCTTCTACCGTCCGTGGGCTTATATACATTTTTTGCGCTATTTCCAGAGCGGTAAACTCCATGCACAGCAGTCGCAATACTTCCCGTTCCTTATCACTTATTACTATTTCACTATTGAGCGAAGGGATAACTTTTGTGCGGGAGTGTGATTTTTTTAGGAGCACCTTATTTACAAAATTGTTCAGGTAGTAGCCTTTAGCTACCACTTCCAGGATGGCTTTTTTAATTTCGGAAGGATCTGCGCTTTTTAATAAATAGCCATTGGCTCCGTTTTCCATGAGGTGGGAAACAAATCTTTCATCTTCATACATGGTGAGCACAATCACATGAATGCGGGGGAAATCCTTGCTGATAGTTTTGGTAGCTTCAATACCATCTTTTACGGGCATTCTGAGATCCATGAGCACTACGTCGGGCTCTGCTTCGGGGAGCCCGTTGAGAAGCTCTTCTCCATTTTCTGCTTCCAGTACAAATTTGATATTAGTGTATTGCCGCAAGGATAAAATAACGCCTTTGCGGAATATCTTATGATCGTCAGCAATGGCAACTTTAATAATACTCATAACTATTGTCTGGCTTTTTTAAGGATTAGTTTTAATTGATCATTTCATAGTCTTCTACGGGTACTTCCAGGGTAACTTTGAAATATGTCTGTGAAAGGTCTCTTTCAAATTCAATCTTGGCCTGCAGGACTTTAGCCCTGCTTTGAATATTTTTAAGACCAAGTCCTAATGCACTTTTGTTAAGCCTGTCAAAATCTGACTGAGTTATGCCCCGCCCATCGTGGTGAAGCCGTATAAAGAATTTGTCTTCATTATAATTTTGGGTAACGTGTATAAAGCTTGCGCTGCTGTGTTTGAGAATATTGTTAACGAGCTCCTGGATAACGCGAAAGATCAGTAATTCCTGCTCCGGCCGCAACCTTTGCCGGTAATCATGAAACCTGCAACTTGCATTTACCATACCTGACCCGCTTATCTTTTGAAAGAGATCATTAACAGCGGATTCCAGCCCGAAATTTTTCAGGGTAGGGGGCATCAGGCTATGGGATATGTTGCGAATCAACTGGATGGTATCATCTATGATTTGTTTGGCATTGTAGATACTTTGCAATTGTGTGCTGATATCCTGGTGCACCAGGTTCTCATTAAGATAAAGCCTGGCTGTAGCCAGCAGTGGCCCTGCATCATCATGAAGGTCTGCCGCGATTCTCTGGCGTTCTTCTTCCTGCCAGCGTATAGAAGCGTTCAGCAGTATTTTTTGCTGTTCTTCTTCCATCTCCTGGAGCTGTACCTGGTAGCGGATCACCCGCCGCTGGTGGAAAACGATAAAAACAACCAACCCTATTGCAAGTGCCAGCATACCCATAGTGCCGAAAAACAGGGCGCTTGAAACAGATGGAAGGGAGGATTGTAGTAGTATCATTAGTTAAACTTCTAGGGTTTGGGTTTTTTCCTGCCGTATGCTGTATAATTACTTTTCAGTTTTTTATCTTTTTGCAGCATCGCAAATGCAAAGAATAAATTTCTTATAATATAAAGCGGGTCGTGTATCAGGTCATACAGATCTAAAAATTCACGCTCCGCCATGTAATTTTTTGCATATATAAAAGGAAAGAATGTTCCGGCAGAATAAATTATGATAGCTACTACTACCCAAAATACGGGAGAGGAGAACAGATAAATTGCCGTAGGGTCTTTCATTCTTTCAAAAAGATAGTAAATACTGTAGATAAGAAACACTAAATAGGTTAACCCGGCAAGAACAGAGTTAAAAGAATCAATAGGCGAGGTAAGAATAGAAAAAAACAAATATGAACCTGTCAATAACAGGATAATAAGAATTATCTTTTGAGACCTGGGAGATCCGATCACTTTATAAAACAGGAGCGAAACAGCTATAAATTCCACAAATGTGCTGATGCTGACAATAAGATAGTAATATCTCTCTCTTAATGGTTGATAAGAAAGGATAAAAAAATTAAAAAAAATAAAATAGATAGACAGAAAAAAAACTACTCTTAACCCTATATCTTTCCTCGATTTGCAGAAAAAAATATACAGGATTAAGGGTAGTAAATCAGAGAGATAAGCGATATTTCGTAGAATAGTAGCTATATTTTGGATTATTAGTTTACCAAATATAGCTACTTAACCTCGTAAATTAAAGAAGTTTAGTGCTGCCACCCCAGCTCCACCAGCCTGGTCTTGGAGAAAACTGGTTGGCTACGATTCCGGTTTGTTTGTCCAGATCCCCATTATCATTCACGTAAGTATACTCCAGTATGGCTTTTCCGGTGCTGTCAATGCCGATAAATACATAAGTCTGTACTCCTTTGTCATTTAATGCTTTGTACATGTTTATGCCTATGCAATCCGGTTGGCTAAGCATCTTTTCGAGAATGTTTCTGCCTACGAAATGGCAGCTGTTTTCGCCGTGCAGATCGTAGTAATCCTTGATCATTTTGGCTCCTTTCTCAAAGCCAATGTGCTTGCCGATGGTTGCGTGAGGGATTGTTTCTTCCTGGAGAAGAAGTGTTTCTTGTTTGGTCATGGTTGTAGTTTTTGTGGTTTTAGAAAAATTAAGGATTGATATAGGTCAAAAATGCGTTGACAAAGCCAAAATCCCAATAGGCCAAAAACGATACAGCCACTGTTTTTTTATCAAAAACCACGACTGGCCGGGGTTACAGAAAATAGTATGTGGGAAAGAGAGGTATAAAATTAAGTATAACTACCTTTGTAAATTAGTATTTTTACGATATTTTTATACGTAAAAGTTCCAATAGAAAGTGGTATCTGTTTGTAAAAACGTAAAAAGAAGCAGATTTTTTTAACAAAAGTTATTCCAAAATACAATGCTGATGAAAGCATTCGTTAGCAAAGAATAAGCAATAAAAAAAGCAGACAGGTATACGATATTGGATCAAAACGGGACCTTAGACAATGCTTATAGCAAAAAAGTGAAAGTTGATTGACATTGGATTTTGCTTATAGCTCTTCATAGACATTGGAATTAAGAAATTATTGGACGGTTTCAGGACATCGGATTTAATTTGAGGTTGCTGAATCCTCGCCAATCAACTTCAGAACAAAAATAATCTGCTGATCATATACCCGCAAGCGCAGTTTTGCCCTATTTGGTTCTTTCGGGATTTACCAGGAGGTTGTTGTTATACCTATGAAAAGATCCGGGATTCAATTAATTGACTTCGTATTTTAACTAAGTAGTATTACTATACTATAATTCATGTGATTTACGAAGTTTGTAAGTAATTAAATTAAGAATCAACCGTTAATAAAACCCAAGTGTTATTAATTTAATATCCATGTCTACAACCAAAAACTACGAAATCAAAGTATCCATTGCTGATGACCACAAAATTTTCAGGGATGGTATCAAGATGGCTATGGGAGGAAAAGAGTACCTGAAGATTATATGGGAAGCCGAGAACGGGAAAGATCTGATGCATAAGATAAAGATCAAGATGCCCGATGTACTCCTCATGGACATCAGAATGCCTGAAATGGATGGTGTAAATGCCATTTCCCTTATCAGAAAGGAATATGAGGGCATTAAAATTATCGTACTGACGATGTACGACGACCAGGAAATGATCTCCAAAATGATGGAAATGGGGGCTAATGCCTACCTTACCAAAACTACTGACCCCGAAGAGATCTACAACGCCATTCTTACCTGCATGAATGACGACTTTTATTTTAATGATCTTGTAAATAAAGCCGTTCTCCTTAAGCTGCAACATAAAAAGCAGGTAAAGCAATATTATCCCAATCCGGTCAAGTTTAATGAAAAGGAACTTAAGATATTGAAACTCATTGCTGAAGATAAAACTACGGAAGAGATATCAAAGGAAGTTTACCTGAGCCCAAGGACTATTGAAACTGTCAGGCAAAATATGAAGACAAAAGTGGGGGCAAAAACGATCGCCGGGCTGGTGATGTATGGCATGCGCAACCGCCTGATAGACTGATTTTGACCTTTTTGATACAAATACTGTTTTTTCAATTAATTTTAAGTGAAGAATGGTAGTTCTACTATAGTAATTTCACTTTGTTTTTTTTGAAAACTGATTGTAATCAACTAAAATTCAACCTTTTGAAGAAAGAAAAAAAATATCAATGAAAATCCAGGACACAGGAAACGCTATTAAAGTAATTGTTGCTGATGATCATGTTTTATTCAGGGCCGGCGTAAAAACAGCACTCAGCCTGAAAAAGGACATAAGGCTTATAGGAGAAGCGGATAACGGTCAGCAACTGCTTCATCTTCTTAAGCATCTTCAACCCGATGTAATTTTGCTGGACATCCAGATGCCTATAATGGATGGCATTACCACGCTCCCGGAAATAAAAAAATTATATCCTGATATCCGCATCATCATGCTTACCATGCATAATGACCACTCCATGATCTCAAAGCTGATGGAGCTGGGGGCTAATGCCTATCTCACCAAAAACTCAGATTCAGAAGTGATATACGAGGCTATTAAAACATGTTATATAAACGAATACTTTTTTAATGACCTTACTAATAAAGCCCTCCTGGACGGGCTGCGCACCCGGCGCAACAATGATAGCTATATCAACACGGAAGTGAAGCTGAGTGAGAAGGAAAAACATATACTCAAGCTCATGTGCGAGGAAAAAAGCACCAAAGAAATTGCTGATATGGTGGATCTGAGCCCCCGCACAGTGGAAGCGATAAGAGATAAGCTAAAGTCGAAAACAGGTGTTAAATCCATGGCGGGGCTTGTTATGTATGCCGTAAAGTCGGGTATCATTGAAAATAAGTAGCGCTACATGTTAATCGTGAAACGTGAGAAGTCAGATGTGAAAAACTCACGTTTCACTTTTCACGTCTCATAATTGCTTATGTTACAAATAGTCTTAACTTAAGAGTAGTTTTTAGTTTTAATATTCTCTCCGTAACTTGCCTGCATGCCCGGTGGTTATTTTGTTCATAATGGTCAGCTTTTCAGGGAAGGCAAAGCCGTAATATCTCCCGACAACCGTTCTTTCCGGTATGGCGATGGCTTGTTTGAAACCATGCGTATCGTAAAAGGCGATATCAAATTGAAACAATTTCATTTTGAAAGATTACTTCATGGTATGAAGCTGCTTCAGTTTGAAATCCCCGAATTTTTTACCCCGGCCCATCTTGAATCTGATATCCTCGCCCTTTGTGAGAAAAACAGGATCGAAACAGGAGCCGTTATAAGAATGGTTATCTTTCGCAGTGATGGCGGACTGTACGATCTGGATGATATGCGACCCAATTATATTATCCAAAGCATGGCTTTTCAGCAACTGCCGCAGTTCCCCGATGATGGCAAGGGCATTGCCGTTGATATTTACCCTGATGCTACCAAGGCCTGCAATGTATTTTCTTCCTTAAAGTCAAATAATTTTCTTCCTTATTTAATGGGGGTATTATATGCCCGCCAAAAAGATCTGGATGATTGTATCATTTTAAACCAATACGGCCGTATAGCCGATGCCACGGCAGCCAATGTGTTTTGTGTAAAAAGTAAAGTCATCTATACGCCTCCGTTAAGTGAAGGCGGTATTGCCGGTGTTGCCAGAAGATTCTTGATGGAAGCATTGCCTGCCGCCGGCTTCAGTGTGGAAGAGGCACTGCTTTCTGTAGCTGAACTGGAGTCCGCAGATGAAATATTTTTAACAAATGCGGTAAGAGGAGTGAGGTATGTAGAGAAGTTTAAAAACAGAATGCTTACTTCACAAATCAGCAGGTCTGTCCAGCAGTTGTGGACAGAAAAATTATCCTGAGATTTGAAAGGTGAGGAAGAGAAACGTGAAAAGTGAGACGTGAGAGGCGCTCTCTTTTATCGTCTCACATTTCACGTCTCATATTTCTCTTTACCCACAATATCGTATGATCTGTACTCCTTTACCCAATGCCATAAGCCGAATGCTGCAATGCCGGTAAAGATCAGGTACTCAAGACTGTAAAATTTTATTCCTTTGATATAATACAGCCAGGTAGCTACCATGTCTACAATGATCCAGATCACCCAGCACTCTATCTTTTTTTGTATCATGTAAAAAGTGGTGATGATGCTCATTACCATAATAAATGAATCAACATACGGGTAAGCGCTGGGTATGCTGAATACTGCGGGGAACCACTCATGCAGGCGGCTGGCAAAGCTTCCCAGCAGTATTGTACCGGCAATGGTAGTGGCAATGGTGAGCAGCAGTTGTGCCTTCTTCATGTAACTTACTTTCAATTCCTGTTTCCTGTCGGCTTCCTCCGGACTGGGGTGGCTCCATCGCCACCATCCCATAATATTGGTTACAAAAAAGAAGGACTGCAGGAACATATCGGGGTATAGTTGCACCTGGTAGTATAATATAAATGATAATACCACATTAATGATACCTACCGGCCAGCTCCAGATATGCGCTTTTGCAGAAAGCCATACTGCAATCAGTCCTGTGAGCACACCAAAAAATTCAATATAGCTCATGGAATACCCCAGCAGGTGAAACAGCTCTGTATGTACGTCAAAAAGATTTTTCAATGAAGAATGCATTTAACGGGTAAGGCTATATAAAGACATCCTGTTTGACAGAAGATGCCTGGTTATTACGCGCATATATTTTCAGGAACTCATTCACTGCTTTTTTGCCTGCCTCTCCCAAATCAACAGAGAAGTTGTTTACGTACAGGTCTATATGCTGTCGCATTACTGTTTCTTCCATTTCCTGTGAGTGAAGCTTTACATACTCCGGAAGGACAGGGTAATTTTTATAAGCGTATTGGATACTTTGTCTTATCAGATGGTCTATGCGGTACTGTATATCAGCAGGTATATCTTTCCTAACGGCAATACCTCCAAGCGGAATGGGATAACCTGTTCTTTTTTCCCAATAATCTCCCAGGTCTATAAGTTTATGCAGCCCTTTCTGTTGATAAGTGAACCTGTTTTCGTGAATGATTACACCTAATGTGCATTGACCGGCTGTTGATAAAAGAAAACTTTCTATTTCGTGGAATACTTTGAATGTTTTGTTTGCCGCATCCGGAAATGCGAGGGAAAACAGCATGTGAGCGGTAGTATTTTCTCCCGGTATGGCTACGGTATAGTCGTTGATGTTAAAGCCTGTTGTATGAATATCAACCGGGTTGGCAGCGATCAAAAGCGGGCCTACACCTTTTCCCAGGGCCCCGCCGCTGTGCAACATTTTATATTCATCGAGAATGAGCGGCAGCACGCCATAGCTTATTTTACTGATGTTCAGCTTTCCTTCAATAGCCCACCGGTTAAGGGTTTGCACATCTTCCAGGATCACATCAAATTCAATATCCCCTGTTTCAATTTTTTTATTTACCAGTGCATCAAATATAAAAGTATCATTTGGGCAGGGTGAAAATCCGAGCGTGAATTTCATTGTAATGGTTTAATGACATAATAAAGGCCTTAGCAAGGCTATGAGTTCCCTGTTCAGGTTTTCGATCGCTTCTCTCATCTGCCATTTTGTTTTATCTCTTTCCCCCACAAAATTTGACACAGCCCTCAGTTGTACAAAAGGAATATATTCCTGCAAACATACATAATGAAACGCAGCTCCTTCCATTGATTCAACCATTGCATTGTATTTCCTCATCATTTGCTGTATCCGCTGTTTATCTGTAGTTATTTCATTTATACTTATCCCCCGTACCGGTTTCAGTTTGATGGTATTCAGCAGCGGCGTGTGTGTATTTACCAGCATTTTTGCGGAGAACGGGAAAATATTATCTGCAAGGTTCATGTCAAATATGTCTTTGAACTCCCTGTCTTCTTCTACCCCAAGATCGCCAAAGACTTCTTCCCTTACAACGACCACCGAGCCGGGAGGATAAAAGGGATGAAAACTGCCGCCTATACCTGCCTGTATCGCCAGGTCGGGCTTGTCTTTCGAGAAATATTTTGAAAGAGCATAGGTAGTATTCACCAGCCCTACTCCGGTAATTAAAATATGTACATTGCAATCCTTCCGCTGATATATTTTTTCAGAGAGGTATCGCCTGGTTATGGCAATTTCATGCTCGGTTGCAGCCACGATCAAAATATCCATGCTGCAAATTTCTGTATTTCAGTTTGCATAACATACAGGCTTTACTATGTTTTACCGCTTAGGACAGATGCCCTACCTTTGCGGAAATCCAGAACAAATATGGTTTACCTTACCCGGATAGAGCATTTTAATGCTGCCCATAAGCTATTTAACCCTGCATGGAGCAGGGAGAAAAACGAGGAGATCTTTGGCAAATGTGCCAATGAAAACTGGCATGGGCATAATTATGAGCTTTATGTCACGATTAAAGGAGAACCTGATCCTGAGACAGGCTTTTTACTGGATGCAAAAAAGCTGAGTAAGCTGATCAACAGCTTCGTGCTGGACAAGCTTGATCACCTCAACCTGAATGAGGATGTGGACTTTATGAAGGGGGTAATGTGCTCCACCGAAAATTTAGCCGTTGCCATCTGGAACCAATTGACAAAGCATCTCCCGGCAACCGTACAGTTACATTGTATAAAGCTCTACGAAACTTCACGGATATTCGTGGAATATTATGGATAACCTGATTGTATGTATTTTTGCCTCCTGATTGTAAGAGGATGAATAAAAAAGTTGCTGTTTTCAGAAGAGAAACGTTTAACGCCGCTCACAGGTTGAATAACCCCGATTGGGATGAAGCCACTAATTACAGGGTATTTGGCAAATGTAATAACCCGCATTACCACGGTCATAATTATGAACTGGAAGTAAAAGTAACCGGCGATCCTGCCGCCGACACGGGGTTTGTGATGGATCTCAAAGTATTATCAGACCTTATAAAAAAGCTGGTAGTTGAAAGATTTGATCATAAAAATCTGAATCTTGATACGCAGGAGTTTAAAAATCTGAATCCTACAGCGGAAAACATTGCGATTGTAATTTATGACCTGCTTCGCCCGCATATTGACGGGAAGAACAGTATTCAGGTAAGGCTGTATGAAACGCCAAGGAACTTTGTAGAATATCCGGCGTAACTGCGCCGTAAAAATCAAATCGGATTATGGCATATAAGAAATTGGAGCAATACGACCAGGATACCACTACTGCCCTGGCACAGGCATATCAGAAGGTATTGAATGCACTGGGTGAAAATCCTCAGCGGGAAGGTCTTCTGAAGACACCCGAGCGCATTGCAAAGGCGATGCAATATATGACCCAGGGGTATTCCCTGGATGCTGAAGCGATCTTAAACTCAGCCAAATTTCATGAGCCGATCAGCGAGATGATCATCGTGAAAGACATTGAAATATACAGTATGTGCGAACATCACATGCTCCCCTTTTTTGGTAAGGCGCATGTGGCTTATATACCCAACGGATGGATCACGGGGCTTAGCAAGATCGCAAGGGTTGTGGATGTATTTGCCAGGCGGCTCCAGGTACAGGAACGGCTCACTACCCAGGTGCTTGACGCTATAAAAAATGCACTTCAGCCGCTTGGCGTTGCTGTAGTCATCGAGGCTTCTCATCTTTGTATGATGATGCGTGGCGTACAAAAACAAAATTCCGTTACTACTACCTCTGCTTTCTTCGGTGAGTTTGAAAAGAATGAGACCCGGAGTGAGTTTATCAGGCTTATCGGTTCAACATTGCATTAAATTATAATCACTACTATTGCCTGATGAAACCGGTCTTCTTTCTATTGTTGCTTGCCAGCTCATTGATGGCTGTTGCACAAAAGCCCTTGGTTACCCATGTCATTACGCATAACCGTACTACTGTTATATGCGATCCCAAGAAGGGAGAGAATGCTTATCCGGCGTGGGGCGTTTTTCCATCGGCAAACTATCCTGTTCGCAAAATAACGATGAACCTTAGGCTCGGTAGTCCCGATAGCCTGCATACTGCTCACTGGGACTACCTGGACCATATTATGCTTCGTCGTAAGGGAGGGGTCAATGGCAGCTCGCCGGACTATGAGCTGGGAAGAATGCTTACTCCTTATGGCAGCATCTACAACAAAGGCTGGAGCTGGAAGTGGCAGGTGGATGTAACTGACTTTTCCCCTTACCTGCGCGATAGTGTTGAGATAGAATATATACATACCGGTTACGAGGATGCTACAGTAGGATGGGCATTAACGATTGACTTCGAAATATTATCGGGTCCTCCGGTGCTTGTGCCGCTCGGCATAGTACCGCTGTGGAACAAAGGATATAAATATGGAGATACTGCAGAGAAGATTGAAGATCATCTTTTGCCTGTGGAATACACATCCGCGCCGGGCGCTGCCATCAGCAGGATACGTATCCAGCACACAGGGCACGGGATGGACAAGCCCCGGGGCTGCAGCGAGTTCTGCAGCAGGTGGCGGGATATTAAGCTGGACGGTAAGATCATTGATCATCGCAATATGTGGAAGGATTGCGGCGATAATCCTTTATATCCGCAGGGCGGTACCTGGATATATGATCGCGCCTACTGGTGCCCCGGTGATCTTCAGATGCCGGACGTAATTGACGTATTTACAAAGCCGGGCAAACACGAGGTATCCCTGCAAATGGAACCTTATATTGCTACGGGTAATATACAGGCGGTAGAAAATATTTCCGCCTATTTATTTCAATATGCCAGGCTTAAGCAAAAAACAGATGTGGCCATTGAAGCTATAATGGTGCCTAATGATGAGCAACGTTTTTTCCGTTTGAACCCGGCAGGCTTTACTCCCCGTTTGTCTGTCCGAAACCTGGGCTCGGATAATCTTCGTTCACTCACCATTGTATATGGAACGGATGGTTTTGAGAAAAAAACATTTTTCTGGAAGGGCGATCTTCCTTTTAACCAGGTAGCTGAAATTTTCCTGCCGGGTGAGATCCGGGCAAAAGAAGGACAAAACAGTTTCGGGGTATTGCTTACCAAACCCAACGGGAGAAAAGATGCCTGGACCGGAGACAATGAAATGCATGTTTCTTTTACTGCACCCGATAAATATCCGTCTGAATTCGTGCTGCAGCTCCTCACAAACAACAAACCCCAAGATAATAGCGTATATCTTGTTAACAGTATGCTGGATACCGTTTTTCAGAAAACCCCGGGTCAGCTTGAGCCGCGGACAGTATATACCGATACTATTCGCCTGGCAGCAGGCAAGTATGCCCTGTGTCTTACCGACAGTGCCGGGGACGGGCTGGAGTTTTGGGCAGAGCCCCGGAACGGTGACGGCTACCTGAGAATGTTTGATATGAAAGGCAACCTGATACATGCTTTTGAAAGCGACTGTGGCAACGGAGAGATGTTAAGCTTTACGGCTGTACCCGGTTTTATTCCTGACACTACACAGGCGAAATATGCGTTCTCCCTGTATCCAAGGCTTGTCAGCGATAAGACGCAATTAAGCGTTGTATCCAACAGGGTAAGTGATATGACTGTGTTGATCACTGTGGATGGCGTAGTATGGGAGAAACATGAATACAAAGGCGTTAAAAATGCCGGGTTTAGTTATGACCTTGACCACTTGCCGGCCGGAAGGATCGTGGTAGAGGCGCTGATGGATGGCGTAAGTAAGTTCAAAGGAAGGATTAATAAAAGAAGACAGCGTAATGAATAATACACCGGTTACTGAATTATTAAATAATGCTGCCGTACTATTTGTGTTTGCTTTGGAGTCCGAAGCTGCGGAAGCATTCGGAGACTGTGACCTCCTTTTTACCGGCATCGGGAAAGTAAATGCCGCTTTTCATCTTACCCGCCGTATTCTTCAACAAAAGCCTGCGCTTATTGTCAACCTGGGATCGGCGGGGAGTAATGTGTTCAAGCGTGGTGATGTGGTATGCTGCACGCAATTCGTGCAGCGCGATATGGACGTTACCGGTCTTGGTTTCAGGAAATATGAAACACCTCTTTCGGGGCAGGAGCCATTGCTTGAGTATGGGCTGAAGCTGCACGGGCTGCCGGAAGCTATATGCGGTACCGGCGATAGTTTTGAAATGGCACATGACTGCCCCGATTATAATGTGCTTGATATGGAGGCTTACCCGCTGGCGTGGATCGCCAGGCAGGAAAATATCCCGTTCCTTTGCCTCAAATATATTTCTGACGGAGCAGACGGTATGGCTGCGGAACACTGGACAGATCAGGTACGTTATGCTGCCGTGGCGTTGAGGAAGATCATTGATCGTCTTTGAAAAAGAGATATGTAAACTGTTCATCAGTTCCTGGTATAGAAAAGCGCTATCGCCCCGGACGGGAAATGGCTCGTGTTATGCAATACCGGTTGTGTAGGATTGCAACTTATCTTCCATTCGCTCTTAATACTGTTATTTTCTTGGTTAGCTGGTCGTCGTGGGTCTTTTTTACAATATAGTGCCATTGATTTTGGGGCACATCTACAAAAAATATATCACCGAGCTTATGAGTTTTCACTGCATCCTGGAATTCTTTGGGCATCATTTCTGGTCCGAAAAACCATCCGGTGTCGCCGTGGGTAGTATTGCCGTCCATAGTATATTCGTCGGATAGCTGTTCAAACGATGTCCCTTTTGAGGCCTTATCCAGTATTATTTTTTTGAGGCTGTCTACTTCGGCATTGCTCAGTGAGCCGCCATCAAGGAAAATATAATTTGCGCGGTAATTTACCGATTCCGTTCCTTCTACTACTTTATAGGTTACATACCCTACAGAAAAAACATCCCCTACATTTTGCTGCAACAGCCGCTTGTCTATGCGGGAACTGTCTCTTCCATATTCCAGGTGTAAGATCGCCGGCTTTAATGCCGCGTTATCATCAATGAACTTCTGGGCCTGCTGCATGTTGGTGATCTTCTCAAATTGCTCTCTTACTGTGGGCTGTGCCATTACGGATGTGGCAGCCAGCAACAATACACCTAATAATTGCGTTTTCATACTTTTTTGTTTAGAGGCTATGCTTATCGCTCCTGTGGCAATATACCTGCATAGCTTAATGAAGATACTATTTTTTACAGATACCGAAGCTATAGCCCTGCCCGTACTTATTATACATACATTTTCTTAAATTTTGCCTAAATTTTCCAGAGGCTTAGGTATCTTAAAAGGAAATACTTCGCTTTCCGTGAAAACTTTCATTTCCTGATAATGAACTATCTTTTCAGCGCAATATTATAGCTGATTAAATCGTGAACAAAGATGGTAATATATATAGATGCACCTTTCGGGGAAGAGCATAAAGCTATATTGCGTTCAGGAACGCATAATGATGAACTGATTTTTAAAGATGAAATTGAAAAGCCTGAAGACCAGCTACAGGCTTTATTACGTGCTGATATTCTTTTTGGGAATCCCAAACCTGCCGACTGGTTGGAGAAGGCGGTGAGCTTAAAATGGATACAGTTGCATTCCACCGGCTTTGATGCTTACGCGGGAATAAAAACACCCGCTATAGTGACCAATATGAAGGACTATTATGCGCAACCCTGTGCAGAAACTGCTGTTGCGGGCATTATGGCGCTATACCGTGGAATGGATCAGTTCGCTTTGCTGAAGGAACAGCATCAGTGGGTAGGCTACCCGGTACGCGCCGGGTTGCAATTGCTAAGCAACAAAAAAGTTATCATCCTTGGCGCCGGAAGTTTAGGAAAGCATGTTGCCAAAATTCTCAGCGCTTTCGATTGTGAGATATCTTTTTATGCCCGTACAGCCCCGGAGGCTGTTATACATACTCCTGAGCAGTTGCTCGCGGCAATACCGTCTGCAGATATTATCATTGGATGTTTGCCCGGAACAGTACAGACCCGGGGATCATTTACTGCCCAAATGATCAGGGAAATGAAGCGGGACGCCGTTTTTTGCAATATAGGCAGAGGTAACCTGCTTGAAGATGAATCCGTATTGGTAGAGGCGCTTCAGCAAAAAAGGATCGGCGGAGCTGTTTTGGATGTAACCGCTACAGAACCGTTGCCGACGGACAGCCCCCTGTGGGATTGCCCCAATACTATTTTAAGCCAGCATTCCGGTGGCGGCAATATCACCGAGAATGAAGGTATTGCGCTTTTTTTTCTGAAAAACCTGGAGCGATTCAAAAACAAGCAGCCACTGCTGAATGTCATTCATCTTGAAAGAGGGTATTAGGTGAATGGTGAATAGTGAAACGTCAAACGATAAACGTGAAGTAACCTGCTGACCGCTGATACCTGAATCTTCTTCTAAAACCATAAAAATGTTGTAACGGTTAAACCTGCTATAGTCAACAAAGCAGCCGGCAATGATATTGATCTCCATGATTTGTTTGTCTGCTTCCGCTGCCGGCAAAAGCAGGAAGGATATGATCATGGTGGCAGATCTGCTACATGAATGTCCGGATGAATACTAAAATGCACAAACGTTTGATGCTTATTGATATTAGGTTAAAAACCTAATCCGTGCTACATTGTACCTGCTAAATCACACAGAATGATTTTTAATAAAAAGATTATCGGGCTTTTTGCAATGCTATTGCTTTTTGCGGTTGCGCACAGCCAGGATTCTAAACATATTTTCAGCTTAGGTAAACAGGAATTTTTGCTGGATGGGAAGCCATTTCAGATCATCAGCGGCGAAATGCACCCCGCACGCATCCCGAGGGAATACTGGCGGCACCGCATACAGATGGCAAAGGCGATGGGATGCAATACCATTGCGGCTTATTTTATGTGGAACTACCAGGAAACAGCGCCCGGCCTATTTGATTTCAAAACAGGTAATCGTGATGTGGCGGCATTTATCCGTATATGCAAGGAAGAAGGCATGTGGGTACTGTTCCGCCCGGGGCCTTATGTATGTGCGGAATGGGACTTTGGTGGATTACCAACACGATTGCTCAAGATCCCTGATATTAAAATACGGTGTAGCGATCCAAGGTATATGGCGGCGGTGGAGGAATATGTGTCTGCCATGGCAAAAGAAGTAAAAGGCCTTCAGTGCAATAATGGAGGTCCGATCATAATGGTGCAGGTGGAAAATGAGTACGGAAGCTATGCCAATGATAAGGCATACCTGGAAGCGCTGAGAGATATGTGGGTGAAAAATGGTATAACTGTTCCTTTTTATACTGCAGACGGCGCCACACCTTTTATGCTGGAAGCCGGTAATATTGATGGCGCAGCTATCGGGTTGGATAGTGGTGGAAGCGGCCGGGACTTTGCCGAAGCAACAAAAAGAAATCCCGATGTGCCTTCTTTCAGCAGTGAAACTTATCCCGGCTGGTTAACACATTGGGGAGAAAAATTTGCCCGACCCGATACCAACAGCTTAAAAAAAGAAATAACCTACCTGCTTGAACACAAAAAATCATTTAACCTGTATGTGATACATGGAGGAACGAATTTTGGTTTTACTGCCGGCGCCAATGCATTTTCGCCAACACAATACCAGCCGGATATTACCAGCTACGATTATGACGCACCGATCAATGAGCGGGGACAGCCTACTCCAAAATATTTTATGCTGAAGCGGCTGATCGGCAAATATGTATCTTATAAAATACCTGTACTGCCCAAGCCGGTTAAAGCAATTTCAATACCTGCTTTTAACCCCCAGCCTTTTACTTCTATCTGGCAAAATCTTCCCCAACCCATATATACACCGCAGCCTAAACCAATGGAAGACTTTGATCAGAACCAGGGTTTAATGCTATACCGGACAAGGTTAATCGGTCATAAGAGCGGCAAGCTGAAAATATGGGAACCGCATGATTATGCACTGGTCTTTTTGAACGGGCTGTTTATTGATACGGTTTACCGCGATGGCGGAAAATGGGAGATCACCCTTCCGAAAACAGATGTTAAGGAACCTGTTCTTGATATATTGGTAGAAGGAATGGGGCATATCAATTTTGCGCAGTTCATGATTGACCGGAAAGGGATTACAGACCGTGTAACGCTGAATGGCATGACGCTTATGAACTGGGAGACCTATAGGCTTCCTCTCGATGAACAGTTTATTATCACCCTTCGTGCAAATGCACAAACAGCTATTTCCAACAATGGCCAATTCTTCAAAGGAACATTTTCACTTTCAGAAACAGGAGATACCTATTTTGATATGAGTGGCTATAGTAAGGGCATGGTATATATAAACGGTCATAATCTCGGGCGCTACTGGGATATTGGCCCGCAATATCGTTTGTATTGCCCGGCGTCATGGTTAAACAAGGGCAAGAATGAAATGCTTGTGTTTGATCTTTTCCGGACCGAGCCTGCTGCAATATCCGGAAAGACCACCCTTGAGGGAGAGTAGGATATAGTGGCACAGGTTGAGCATTATTCTTGTATTGTGTAGAAATCATTTAACTTGACCAGCGGATTCATAATAAAGGAGCGGATGCTGTTATCTTCAAGCAGCTCCACTACGCGGAAGCCCTGGTAATCTGTTCCCCAGCTTCCTCCAAAATGTCCATCAAATAAAAATGGAATCTTGCCGAGCATTTTCACGTTGTCCTGGTCGTGGTCATGACCATTAAAAACAGCCCTTATATTGTTATGCTGCAATATTAACTTTTGAAAATCAGTTCCATCAACCGCATTCTCTGTCCACTTTACCGGTGTAATATGAAGGAAGATAAATATATTTTTAGCGCTTTTATATTCTTTTAAATGCTTACTGAAGAAATCCATATTCGGTGTAAGATATTTTCCCTGCTCATTGGAGGTGTCGCCAAGCAGGAAGACCTGGTCTTGTATAACAACGGAATGATTCAATGGCATGTTCCATGTAGATTGCCAAACATCAGCAGATACCCTGTCATGGTTGCCGCGGGTAACATAAAAAGGAATCTGCAGTTGCTTTAATTCCCGCTCAGCGTCCGGCAAAAACGATGGTATGTTATGAATAATATCACCATTGATTACAACCGCATTTAAGGGGTTGCTGCTGTGAAAAGCATTGATTGATTGTACAACATTTTTGTAGTAGTTATTGAAATCAGTATGCTCTTCTCCATAATGGCCATCAGAGGCAACAACAAACCGGAAAACTACTTTTTTATCTGCCAAACCACCGGCGCGAACTATTGATCCGTTCGAAAGTAATAATAATGTACCTGAAATTGCGCGGATAAAATTGCGGCGATGCATACTAATTGTTTGTTATTAAACCGGTAAAATACAAAAATCAGGGAATAAATTTCTTGTTTGCCGATGAACATTGTATCATTTTTTTCAAATGAATCATCTTGTGCATAAAGGCTACCGTTTGAAGACAGCCTTTCCCAGGCCATTGTCTGTTACAACTTCTTTATCCATCCGGTTGGCACCGGCATTTTTCAGGGGCAGGAAAAGACTTCGCAAACTTTGTCCCTAAAATGGTGATGCCAGTATAGCGCTGTCATCCGGCTCAGGTTCTACATGTTTCAAGCCGGCAAAAAAGTTGAGCAGGTCCCTGTTCAATAACTGCCGGTGAGTATAAAACAGCCCATGGGGGGCGCCATTGTATACTACCAGCTCTGCGTGGGGAAGCATCTCTGCTGTACGTGCACTGCTGGCTTCGAGAGGGACAATCTTATCATTGTCTCCATGGATAATAAGGGCGGGAACCGTAATGTTTTTCACATCTTTTCTCAAATCCACTCCTGAAAAGTTTTTTATACATTCAATAGTAGACTGTTGCGTGGCTTTTGAAGCAAGATTCAAAAAATGCTGCAGCAACGGAGCGCTTACGGGTTTATTCAAAAATCCTACTCCAAAAAAGTGCCTGCCAAATTCATCAAGATAACCAATGCGGTCTTCCTGTATCCCACTGATCATCTGGTCAAAAACCTCTGCTTCGATACCTTCGGGATTATCAGGTGTTTTCAGCATATAAGGCACAATGCTGCTGATCAGCACAATCCTTGCGATGCGGTCCTGCCCGTATTTGGCAATATATTTCACCACTTCACCTCCTCCCATAGAAAAGCCCGTTAATATAATATCTTTCAGGTTTAACTGCAGGATCAGTTCATGGAGATCTGTTGCAAGCGTATCATAGTCATACCCTGTCCACGGTTTGCTGCTTTTACCAAAACCACGCCTGTCGTATTTAATGACGCGGTAACCGCCGTTTACCAGGTCGCCGAGCTGGTATTCCCACATTTCCCGGCTGCTTGGCCAACCGTGAATGAGTACCACAGGCTGTCCCTGCCCGTAATCGGAATAAGCAATGGTTATTTCTTCTCCTGTTTTTTTATCATTGAAACGTATTGATCGCATAATGGTCGTTTTTTTGTGTGTGATAAATATGTCTTCCATTTTTGCCACATAAACTATACCATTACAGCATTCCACGGGGCAACCGCTGATGTGCCTTATTGTTGAGGATAATTTTCCACTAAGGCAGTGGGATTTCTCCCTCCTGAGAATAGATCAATGGGGCACTTTGTTAAGTGCCTACTTGGATACTTTTCAGTTTTGCAGTAAATTTAGAATTAATGAAAACATTAACGCTTCAAATACCTGACAATCTGGATGAACGGGAAGCAAAAATATTGCTGGCCGCTAAATTGTGTGAAAAAGGAACTTTGTCGCTGGGACAGGCCGCTGAAGTGGCAGGCTATTCCAAACGGACATTTATTGAATTATTAGCAGATTATGAGGTGTCTGTTTTTGATTATACAGAAGGAGAATTAGAAAAAGACCTGTCTGATGCCAAGAACTATCATATCTGATACACGTTGTATCATTCTGCTTGATAGAATCGGAGAACTTGACATCTTGAAGAAATTACAATTATTACAACTTCAGAAGTTACAGAAGAATTCGGGCAACCGCTTCCTTCATGGTTTCAAATCCAGCAACCCAAAGACAAAAATTATCAATTGTTGATTGAATCTTTAATAGATAAAGGAGAAGCCAGTGCAATTGCACTGGCGCTGGAATCAGATAATAGCTTGTTAATTATAGATGATCGTAAAGGAAGAAAGTTTACCCGGCAGCTCAGCTTATCAATTATTGGTACTATCGGTATTATTGTGGATGCAAAGCTGACAGGTATTATACCTTCTGTCAAGCCGGTTCTTGCAAAAATTAAAACAACAAATTTCAGAATTACCGAAGCGCTTGAATTGCTTATTATACAGAAAGCCGGTGAATAGGATTTGTTTCTCTGCTGTTATATGGAAAAGCCGTTTGGGGATATCGAATCAGGAAAGGGTTATCAATGAGAGCGACATTCTACGCTATATGTGGTGTATAAATAAACGGTTTGCAAAATATTTTTTGATTAACGATCTTCGTCAGGCGTAAAAATTAACCCCACACTAACAGACGACCATGGTAAATTGCAGGATCCCTGCCGGGGGGTGAAAAAACAAACGATATACGAATGAAAAAATTACTGTTCTTTTTTTCCATACTTTCTGTTGTCAGCGCTTATGCCCAGGACAAAGCGGAAGCAGCGCTGCAAACGCTTTCGGAAAAATACCCCCAGGAAAAGATATATATACTCTACGATAAAGACAGGTACCTGGCAGGAGAGACCATGTGGTTTAAGACCTATGTTTTCGACGGGTATAACCACTCCAATATTTCTACCAGCATGTATGTGGAAATGTACAATGCTAAAAAAGCGCTCATCAGCCGAAAACTGGTGCCATTGTTTGGCGCAGAAGGGCAGGGCAGTATTGCTATTCCCGATTCCCTGTCTGAAGGGGTGTATTATATACGGGCATATACCGACTGGATGCTGAATTTTGATGAAGCTTTTCAATATATTCATCCTTTTGCGCTGTATAATACCGCTTCTCCTCAAAAGCTGGTAATTGATTCGGCGGCATCCTGGACAGCAGCGGCTTTTCCCGAAGGCGGGAATTTTATTGCGGGAATAAGTAACAGGGTGGCAGTACGGATGAGTGCTTCCGGAGCTCTGCCTGCAGGGTGGGGCGGGTACCTTATAGATGTTTCAAAGCCTGCAGAGAAGATAGTGAGCTTCGATGCCTTTGATAAAAATGTAGGGCTGTTCAGCATAATACCGGAAGCAGGAAAGAAATACCAGGTGATAGTGCAGGATAAGAAGGGTAAAAAGCAAACCATTGCCCTGCCTGAAGCTGCTGCTTCAGGGGTTAGCCTGCAGGTAAACAGTACGGATAAGGCGATATTTTATGCTATCCAGTTTAAAAATATGCCTGCAAACCCCAAAGGATATAAGATCATAGGCACGATGAACAATACCTTTGTATACAAGGCAAGTATTGTTAAAGCTGTGCCTGAAATAAGCAGCTCTATTCCCGTGGATAAGCTGATCAATGGCATTCTGCAACTAACGGTTTTTGACGGAGATGATAACGTAATGGCGCAACGCTTATGTTTTGTGCAACCACAGCAATTGCTGGTAGGACGTCCTTCATTTCCTAAATTGTACCTGAGCGATGTGCCGCGCGGTATTAATGCAATTGATCTTATTTCTGATACCAATTATACCCACTATACCGTCCTTGTATCGGATGGCAGTGTGAATGATAATCTCAGCTCAGACAACATACTGACGGCTATGTGGCTGACCGGTGATCTTACTACAATGGTAGATTCCGCCGGTCAATACCTGGGACCTGACGCCAATAGCGTAGCCCTTGATGCATTGTTAATGACCGAAAAATGGAAACGGTTTGACTGGAAGTCAATTATTGACGGCAGGTTCCCGGAGATTAAATTTCTTCCCGCACCATACCTCTCCTACAAAGGTACCGTGTATGGCGCCACTGGCGTAGTACCTAATGAAACCATCAACCTTATCTTTTATTTTGCAGATTCCACTAACCAGTTTTCGCAGGTGACTACAGATTCCAAAGGAGTTTTTGAACTAAAAAATATGGTATATGAGGAACCGGTAAGAGTGTATTACCAGGTAAATAATAAAAAGGCTGCGCCCGGGCAGGTTACTATTACTTTTGAACCGCTTACAAAATCCATTGATTTTAAGGGACGGCTGCCTGAGAGCGAATACAAGCTGGTAAAGCGCCCTGTAAAAGATGTATTGCCGGGGGATGTGGCGCGGGCACTCAATACGAAGAACAATCAAAAAGATGCTGAAAAGAAGTTCAAGACGCTGGAAGAGGTGAAAATAGTGGCGCAGAAAAAGAGCAATGCAGAAGTGCTTAATGAAAAGCTTAGCTCCGGGCTGTTTCGCAGTATGAATGAAAATGTGTTTGACCTTGTAAATGAAAACCAGGATGCTGCAAGCTATACCAATATCCTGCAATGGCTGCAGGGGCGCGTGGCAGGCTTGCAGATACAGATGCAAAACGGTAATTATGTGCCTATGTTGAGAGGCAGCCAGGTAGGATTGTACCTTGATGAAATGCAGGTAGATCCCAGTGCCATCAGCAGTCTCCCCGTAAGTGATATAGCCATGGTAAAAGTGATAAAAGGAGCTTTTCTTGGCGGTATCGGCGGTGGCGGTGGCGGCGCTGTTGCTATTTATACCCGCAGGGGCGATACCCAGAGGGCAAATACCCAGAAAACCCCTTCCCTCCCCAGCAGCAGCCTGGCCGGTTTTGACAAAGTGGCGTCTTTTAAGGCACTGGATTACACAGATGCAAATAATAAGGGTATAATTAAAGATACCCGCGATGTATTATACTGGAATCCTATGTTAGTTTCTGAAAAAGGCAAACTGGTGAATATACGTTTCTACAACAATGACGATGCTAAGCGTTTAAGGGTGGTGATCATTGGTTTTTCAAAGGATGATGATATCCCTCTCTTTTACAATGATACGTTCAGGCTGGAGAAGCTGTAATGTATTTAGTGCTATGTCAAACGTGAAATGTGAAAGCTCGTCTCACGTTTCACCTCTCACGTTTCACGAAAATGAACAGACATAATTTGCTTGACTTAACATTAGGTTATTTTTACCCGGGGATCCACAATGCTGTATAGTATATCTGCCAGTATATTGATGATCACAAACAGGGTAGCGGTTACCAGCACGCTTCCCATCACTACGGGGAAGTCGAGCTTGTCAAGTGCGTCTACCGTTATTTTACCGACCCCTTTCCACCCAAAGATATATTCTACGAAAAAAGCGCCGGCAAGTAATTCGGCAAACCAGCCGGTCACGGCCGTAAGCACCGGGTTTAATGCATTGCGCAATGCATGCCTGAAGATAACCCTTGTTTTGCTTAGCCCTTTGGCATAGGCCGTACGGATATAATCCTGGTGCAGCACATCAAGCATAGCGCTGCGGGTAAGCTGGGTAATGATAGCAAGCGGTCTTATGCCAAGCGTAAACGCCGGCAGTATGAGGTTTTTCAGGGAAAGATATTTTTCACCAGTATAGTCGTCATATTCATAATAGCTTCCCGTAAGGTTCAGCCCTGTATACGGACCAAGTACGATCGCAAAAAAATAGGCGATCAGTATACCCATAAAAAATGAAGGTGCTGAAATGCCAAGCACACTCCCGAATACGGCAGAGGTATCCATCCAGGTATTTTGTTTCACCGCCGCAAGCACTCCTAATCCGATACCCACTATCGTTGCAAAAAGCATGGCTGCTATTGACAGTAGCAATGTACCGGGAAGCGCTTCCATGAGAATTTCCAGAACATCCCTCTTGGATTGATAAGAGTGGCGCAAATATGGAAGTTTAAAAGCAAGCTTTGTATTGCCGCCTATGAAGATCCCTTTCAATTGCTTTTCTGTAATTTCTTCACGGGTGTGGATACTAACGGGAGATACATCGCGTACGTACAAGAGGAATTGCTTCCATTTGGGCTGATCGAGGTATAGTTCTTTGCGGATATTTTGAATAGTGGCGCTGTCCCCTGTTTGCCCCAATACCAGCCTTGCAGGATCGCCAAATCCCTGGAAAAGAAAAAATACTATAGCTACCACCCCTGCCAGTACAAACCCTGCATACGCTGTTTTCCTGAGAATATATTGTGTCAAAATGTTGGATTGAAAATTTCGAAGGGTTTCCAACCTTTCAAAGGTTGGAAACCCTGATGTTACCGGTTATTTAACCCCTGTATACTATCCTTTGCTTCATCAAAATCCGCATACCCCCATTTGTCAATGATAGTGCCGTTTTGCAAAAGATATAACGTGGGGTTCGCTCTTGCAGCAGTTTTGATAGGCACTACATCGCATCTCACCCAGGTAAGATCCGGATCATTTTTGAAATAAGCGCTGTTGTCTTCTATATTATTCGTAATGATCAGGGAAGGGATATGCTTTTGCGCTGCATTGTCTGCAATTTGTTCAAAGCTGGTTCTCCAGTTCCCTTCTTCTGCCTTATCCCGGATGAATAACAGGATAGTATAGCCTTTTGCTGAAAGCAGCGCTTCTGTAGTATCTGCCCCTGACAGGCTGTTGAGCACAAAGTCTTTAATGGGCGCTTCAGCGTTCCCTTTTCTTACCAGCTTATCATACCGTTTCACAAAATGATAAACGGAATCATCAAAGTCTTCAGGAAAATTATCTGCAGTAAACTCTATCGTTTGCCCCTGCTTCTCATATACGAAGGTAATAACAGTGCTGTCGGGGATTGCTCCCGGGGGCATCTTCATTTTTTCCGGGATATTGTTTCCCTTTTTAAAAGGCAGGCAATCCGCAACAGGCAGATGTCGCAGCACGTGCCACTGCAGCCACAGGCTGAAAATGGCAGCGATAACGATAATGCATACACTGAGAAATGAGGAGCGGGGTGGTTTTATGCTATTACGACAGGCAAAGATCACCAGGATAAATATGGTCAGGAATATATCTTTTACAAAAGAAGCAAGCGGTGTAAGGGGTATGCAGTCGCCAAAACAACCACAGCTTCTGAACTTGCCGGAGAGATAGGCATAGCCCGTAAGGAATGTGAAAAAAACGATGAGCAGCAGCAACAGCCAGCTAAAGAGCCGCATTCTCCATCCTACTATTACCGCAACGCCCGCCACGATCTCAAAGCTGATCATGATAATGGAAAAAGGAAGCGCAAGACCATTCAGGGCATGCATCAGCCCGGGCAAAAAACCTGACTGCGCCCATACTTCAAAAAACTCCTGCATCTTATAGGCAAGCCCCAGGGGATCATTGGCCTTGACCAGCCCGGAGAAAATAAAAAGTAGACCAACGATGTAACGGAGAACGGTAATCAGCGACTTCATGGAATAAAGTTAAGGTACATGCATCAAATGGGTGTATAATGAAAATTTTATCCTATTTGTTTCATCTTACCTTTACGGGCTTAAATTTGAATGTAATCTAAAGTATGAAATTGTTCCCGGAATCGGCAATGATGCAGCTCGAGTTTGATAAAGTGAAGGCGCTCCTTTCTGCCCATTGCAATACTGTTTATGCAAAATATAAGGCTGATAACCTGCGTATTCATACGCGGCTTGACTATATTGAGCCGGAACTGCAGCAGAGCAATGAATATAAGCAACTGCTGCTGAATGGCCAGTATTTTCCTAATGATATAGTGCCTGACCTGTCCAAAGAGTTAAAGCTGCTCTCTATTCCCGGGGCCGTGCTGAAAGAGGAAAGCCTGGTGGAAATAAGAAAGCTGGCAGAAAATACCAGGCAGGTATTTCACTGGTTTGATGATGAAAGACGTACTGCATGGCCGGCACTGGTGAAAATCGTTCAGCATAGTCATTATGAAAAAAATATTACTGCACTGATCAGCGCTGTGCTTGATGAAGGCGGTAATGTAAAAGATACGGCTTCCGGAGAGCTGGCACAGATACGCACCAGCCTTATAAGGAAACGGGCAGAGCTGAGGCGTGTATTTGACAGGGTAGTGGCTAAGTGGAATAAAAGCGGCTATGTATCCGATATTGAAGAGGCATTCCTGAACGGCAGACGGGTTGTAGCCGTGCATGCGGAGTACAAACGGCAGGTAAAAGGTATATTGCTGGGAGAAAGCGACAGCAGGAAAACGGCCTTTATAGAGCCCGATGAGACCATAGAGCTGAATAACGAGGTATTCGGGCTGGAGCATGAAGAAAGCCGTGAAGTATACCGTATCCTGCGTACTCTTACAGAACAGCTTTCTGTATATGCACCGCTCCTGAAAGAGTACCACATTATTATGGGGGAATATGATTTTATCAGGGCTAAAGCAAAACTTGCCATTGATACAGGCGGTAATTTCCCTTTACTGCATGACAGGGCTATCATACATATTATCAGGGCGCATCACCCGCTGCTTTTTTTGTACAATAAAAAAGCGGGTAAACCAACAGTGCCCGTTTCTGTTACACTCGACGATAAGAACAGGATACTGGTAATATCGGGACCTAATGCCGGCGGGAAAACAGTTACGCTCAAAACCGTGGGATTGCTGCAGATGATGCTCCAGAGCGGGCTGCTCGTGCCTGTGCATCCCGATTCGCAGATTGGGATATTCAAACAACTGATGATCCATATAGGCGACACCCAAAGCCTCGAATTTGAACTTAGTACCTATAGTTCGCATCTCAAAAACATGAAGTACCTGATTGAGCAGGCGAACGGAAGGACTTTGTTTTTTATTGACGAGCTTGGAAGCGGCAGTGATCCCAATCTCGGAGGGGCTTTTGCAGAAGTGATACTGGAAGAGCTTGCCAGAAAGCATGCTTTTGGTATCGTCACTACGCACTATCTCAACCTGAAAGTGATGGCAAATAAAACGCCGGGCATTATTAACGGCGCTATGGCCTTTGATGAAAAAAACCTTTTGCCCCTTTACCAGTTGATCATTGGCAAGCCCGGGAGCTCCTATACTTTTTCCATTGCCGAGCGCATCGGGATGGACCCGCGCCTTATTGCCCGTGCAAAAGCAATGGTTGACGAGGAACATTTCAGCCTTGATAAGCTGCTCAACCGTGCCGAGCAGGATATGCGGCGCATTGAGCAGAAAGAAAAAGAGCTTCAAAAGCTGCTCATGGAAAATGAGCGTCTGAAGAAAGAAATGGAGCATATCCTCAGTAAGGAAAAGCACCAGCAACAGGTGGAATTGCTTAAGCACCGGAACAAACTAAGCGAGGAGCGTATGGCTTATCTTAAAGACATGGAGCGAAAACTGAAGCAGATCGTATTTGACTGGCGCAGGACAGAAAGCCAGGAGGATAAAACGGCGCTTATCAAACAGATGCAGGCATTGCTTTTTAAACAAAAAGAAAAGCAGGTAAAGGAAAAAGCCCGGAAGAAATTTGATTCGAAATATATAGAGACCAACGAGGAGATCAAACCCGGGATTAAGGTAAAAATGACTCAAAACAACCAGGTAGGCACCGTAAAAGAGGTCAGGGATAAGAAAGTCATTGTTCAACTGGGGGTAATACCTATAACCGTTGATTTAAAAAACCTCGTAGCTGTAAAAGACAGGCTGCCTGAAGCAGCGGATGAAGAAAAATCTTAGTCATATCAAATATTTTTTGAAGGAAACACCAGTTTCTTTTAATCACATAAAGAAAGAATTATCTTTAATTGTCAGTTAGCCTCTTAATGTATGCTGCCTGTTAAAAATGCCGTAAGATAAATAGCGGAATTGATAACAACCTGTCCTACTTGATATATGAAGCGATTCTGGCTCACAGTACTATTCTTTATTATTGCTTCGGCAATCCTCATTTTCGGTTTCAGGCAAAAGTCTCTTCATACTACCGAGCCTGCGTTAAGGGGGGTGCTCAACCTTTCAGATGATGACATAAGCTCGGGGAATTTCGTCCTGGAAGGGCAATGGGAATTTTATTGGTCGCAATTACTCCGCCCGGGCGACCGCCCAAAGTTTACCCCCTCTTATGCAAACATACCCTCCCTCTGGAACAATATTGAGCTGAACGGAACGCCGCTCACTGCCGATGGGTATGCTACTTACAAGCTGAAAGTTATATTACCCCAAAAACACCCCGAGCTTGGACTTAAAATTTTTGACACCTACTGCTCCTACCGGTTTTATATCAATGATAAACTGGTAGCTCAAAACGGCAGGCCTGCTGCTACCAGGGCAGAAGCCATTCCTTTCTGGAATACCAAAACGGTAGCGGTGCCAGCTAATACCGACACGCTGGATTTAGCTATGCAGGTGGCTAACTTCTGGCATTCAAAAGGAGGCGTATATAAAGCTCCCGTACTGTCTGAAATGAAGCAGCTTTTGCATGCCAACGACATAGATTGGGGAATGGACGTTTTTTTGACAGGCTGTATTTTCATGAGTGGTCTTTTATTTTTTGGATTATATCTCTTTGCCAAACATGATAAGTCTATCCTTTATTTTTCTATCTTTTGCCTCATCTATTGTTACCGCATTATAGGTACGGAGCCCTATATTTTTCACGGGCTGGTGAGCAATATCAGTTGGTTCGTTACCATACGCCTGGAATATGTGTCGCTTGCCCTGAGTGTGGCTTTCTTCATTTTATATATGCAGCATCTTTATCCTGAAGAAACCAATAACACACTGGTAAGAATATTATTCTGGATATGCGTGATATATACGGCCATTATCACGGTTGCACCGGTAAAGCTGTTTACGGCTATTTTACCGGTATACCTTCTGTCCATGTTCTTTTATATCGGCTATGCATTTTATGTTTTTGCAATGGCTTCACGGCATAGCCGCAATGGCTCAGATTATGCTTTTTTAAGCTCAGGAGTGGCTTTAGTACTTTTTTTCACCATAAATCTAAATTACTTTGGGGTCATCTATCCTATGAAGGCTGCGATCTTCACGGGATACATTGTTTTCCTTTTCCTGCAATCGCTTATTCTTTCTTACCGGGTCTCCTTCCGGCTTAAAAAAGCCGCGCATGATGCACAGCAGGGCTTAAAGGCAAAGTCAGAATTCCTGTCTACGATGTCGCATGAGATAAGAACACCCCTCAATGCGGTAATAGGCATGTCGAACATGCTGCTGCATGACAATCCCAGGAAAGACCAGAAAGAAAATCTTGAAGTATTATCTTTTTCTGCCAACAACCTGATGTCACTCGTAAATGATATTCTTGATTTCAGTAAGCTGGATGCCAGCCAGATGCGTTTTGAGCAAATAGAGATGGATCTGAGACAAATAGGGGAGAACATTATCAAAGCACAGCAGAGCTATGCAGCCGAAAAAAACATCCGCCTGAAATATGAAGCAGATGAAGATCTGCCCCTCGCCGTTACAGGCGACCCTACAAGGCTTACACAGGTCATTAATAATCTGGTGCATAATGCCATTAAATTCACTAAAGAAGGCTGGGTGCGGCTAAGTATACTAAAAGCGGGGCAGGAGGATGAAAATAAAGTATCTGTAAGAGTGATAGTTGAAGATACAGGTATTGGTATTGCACAGGAGCAGCAGCGTATGATATTTGACCGGTTTACCCAGGCAGATTCCTCTACCTCGCGCAGCTATGGAGGTACCGGCCTGGGACTGGCAATATGCAAAAAGATCCTTGAATTGCAGGATATTGTCCTGCATGTAAAAAGCGAACCGGGCGGCGGGTCTGTATTTTGGTTTGTACAAACATTTCCTATAGCCAGGTCATCCGCCTCAGGCAGGCTGGCAGAAGCAACATTGTCTTCCCTCAGCGATAAACCTCTTCACGGTTGTCATATTCTGCTGGTAGAAGACAATGTTTTTAATACTATGGTGGCAAAATCCATACTTGGCGAATTTGGCGCAACAATAGACACGGCCCTCAATGGCACGGAGGCCGTGGAAAAATTCGATCCTGCAATACATCATGTTATTCTGATGGATCTTAATATGCCTGTAATGGATGGTTATGAGGCCACGAGGCGGATAAAAGAAAAATATCCTTCTGTTCCTGTTATCGCGCTTACTGCCACTACCCCTGAGGAGGTACATGTAAAGAAAGCGTCTGCCGATTTTGCCGATGTAGTGAGCAAGCCATTTAATCCTGACAGCCTTTGCAGAAGCATCATGATGCAAACGAACAGGTTGCGGTAAATATTAGTGCTATGTCAATCGTGAAACGTCAGAAGTCAAACGTGAAAATCTCACATTTATCGTTTGTCGTCTCACGTTTGACATAATGTTATCCGCCGGTTTTCAGCGTTTGCAACAACTGCTCATCTGTGATATCCATGGCGCATTTAAAGTGTTGCAGCGGGCATGCTTTATAGCCATGCAGGCCACAGGGGCGGCACGGGAGCGCTTCCTTTACCTCCACAATGTGGCGCTTATCAGAGAGCGGGCCATAGCCAAAAGAAGGTACTGTAGAGCAATATACTGCCGTAACAGGGGCGTTCATGGCCGAAGCAAAATGCATCGGCGCCGAATCGTTCACATAATTCATTACAGCATCTTTCATTAAAGCTGCAGACTGAAGGAAGCTCAATTGCCCGCACAGGTCGGTTACCCTGCGGCCGGCACTTCCCGCAATGGAAGCGCATAATGCCTTTTCACCGGGAGCGCCCAGCAGCAAAACCTGGATATCGTCGGATATTCTATTGATAAAGCTGACCCATTTTTCTGCAGGATATTGCTTGGTAAACCATACCGAAGCCGGCGCTATGCAAACGTAGGGTTCTGATTTAAACGATTGTACATGTTCATAATCATCAGCGGCAGGATATAATTTTGGCTTATATATTTTTTTATCGGTAAACCCTTCTATCAGCGACAGGTTTCTTTCAATCTCATGTGGATTGTTGCCTGTGCCTATCTGGTGTGGAATGCTGATATCAAAAAAACGGCTGAAGGGATTCTTGTCGAAGCCAATGCGTTGTATAGCGCCGGAGAAAGCGGTAAGAAAACCGGTAGCTCCATACCGCTGTATATTGATCACTTTGTCATACCTGTTTTTCCTGATTTGCCGGAGAAGCTTCCACAACGATTTGTATTTGCCGTTTTTTTTATCCCATATCATTACTTCATGTATGAAAGGATGGGCTTTCAGCAGGTTTTCATTTCCTTTCCGCAACAGGAAATCTATTTGGGCTTCCGGGTAAAAGGCGTGCAATTTTTCTACCAGTGCTGTTGCCAGTACCACATCCCCGATAAAAGCTGTTTGTATGATAAGGAATTTTTGCATAATGATCCGGTAACAAGTTAAACTTTCTGTAATACAGTTCATTGAAGCGTGGGCGCATTTCAAATTTTCGCTGCATATCTTTCCCTAACCCCTGCAATCCCCTCGCCGCGCAGCGGCGAGGGGAGAAAATGATGCGAAAATTTGGAATACGCCCCTTGAACGCCACAGCATTATCCGCGCAGCATTTTAACCGTTCCGTCGTTATTCCACAGGACCACTGCAGACGGCTGATGTATAGTAGTATCCTCCCGGCGATAGCGCACTACGTAGTCTGCTTTGCTGATGATCTCTTCAGATATTTCGGAAAATACTGCCGGTGCGGGTTGGCCAGATACATTAGCGGAGGTGGATACAAGAGGTTTGCGAAAACGTTTTATAAGATGTCTGCAAAATTCATCCTGCACCAGCCTTATGCCAATGCTGCCGTCTGCTGCTATGAGGTTATCAGCCATGCCTATTGCGCCATGATAGATCACCGTAGTTGGCCGGGATGTTTGCTGCAGGTAGTCAAAAACGCGCAGATCGGGTTGTGCCACATACCGGATGATATCTCTTTCTTCGGCCAGCAGAACGATCAACGCTTTTGATTCCAGTCTCTGCTTGATAGCATATATTTTTTGTACCGCTTCAGCATTGGTAGCATCGCAACCTAGTCCCCATACTGTGTCGGTAGGGTACAATATCACCCCCCCCGCCCTGAGCACACGAAGGCATTCCTCCACATCTTCTGAAAAATTCATGCTGCAAAAATAGTGATGCGTGGCATAAGCAAACTGATTATGTTTGCAGAAATAATTGTTTAAGCAATGGACTTACAAAATTTGATTGCAGAAGCCTGGGCAAACAGGGAACTGCTAAAGGAAGAAGAATATAAAGAGGCTGTAAAATCAGTTATTGAAGATATTGATAAGGGGCGCCTTCGTACCGCAGCCCCCACGGAAAACGGGTGGGTGGTGAATGAATGGGTAAAGCAGGCTATCCTGCTGTATTTTGGCATACAAACCATGCAAACCTGGAGCGTAGGCCCGATGGAGTTTAATGATAAAATGATTTTGAAAAGCGGGTACCGGGATCTTGGGGTAAGAGTGGTGCCGCACGCTATTGCCCGCTATGGCGCGTATATATCTAAAAATGTGGTGCTGATGCCGAGCTATGTAAATATCGGCGCTTATGTAGATGAAGGTACAATGGTAGATACCTGGGCTACTGTAGGAAGCTGCGCCCAGATAGGGAAAAACGTGCACCTCAGCGGCGGAGTAGGTATCGGCGGCGTGCTGGAGCCTTTGCAGGCAAGCCCTGTGATCATTGAGGATGGCTGTTTTATCGGCAGCCGCTGTATAGTGGTAGAAGGGGTGATAGTGGAAAAAGAAGCTGTGCTGGGAGCAAATGTAGTGCTTACCAAAAGCACCAAGATCATTGATGTGAGCGGGCAGGAACCGGTGGAGTACAAAGGAAGAATACCCTCGCGCAGCGTGGTTATTCCCGGCACTTATAATAAAAAATTCCCTGCCGGGGAATATGGGGTGAGCTGCGCGCTGATCATAGGCCAGCGTAAAGCCAGTACCGACCTTAAGACAAGCCTCAATGATGCCCTGCGAGATTTTGCGGTGAGCATATAAGGGATAATTTTTATCCGGGGAGAAATTTAGATCAGAAATAATTATTCCCCTTATATTTGCACCCCGCATTGAAAACCGGATGCGCATGCCCGGGTGGCGAAATTGGTAGACGCACCGTCTTCAGGTGGCGGCGCCGCGAGGTGTGCTGGTTCGAATCCAGTCCCGGGCACTTAGGAGGGCAATGTTTTAAAGCATTGCCCTTTTTTATTTATATCTCCTGAAATCTGCCCCCACTCTATATTTTATTGCAAAATAGCATTGAATTAGCCCACGGAAAGTCCGCTTCGTCATTCACTGTGAATACTTTAAATGTCGATTCTTAACCTGTTTTTCAGCATAACAAACTTTTGTTACATCCGATATAAGATCAATTATTCAGGGACTTATTTCTAGAAATAAGCGATTGCAGAATAACGGAAGCTGCTACAAAGAACAGTCCCACGTAAAAAGACAGGTTTACCTGTCTGCCTTCGTCGAAAAAAAGAAATGCAATGATAATTGCATAGATTGGTTCCAGGTTGAAGGTAAGGTTGACTGTAAAAGCTGGTATCCGCTTTAAGGATTCTGCAAACAAAATATATAAGCCCACAGTACAGAATAAAGATAAGAGCAGCAGGTATATCGTATCGTTCAGTCCCGGAATAAGCTTTTCCACCGGAAAATAATAAAGATATAAAGGCATCAAAAGTCCGAGACCTGCCGTTCCTCCGATCATTTGATAGTAGTTGATCAGCTTACTGTCATAAGTATTGACGAGGCGCTCATTATAAATGGTGTAAAGCGCTGCAAAGGCAGCCGAAATCACTCCCAGTGTTATGCCTGACTGGTAAGAGGCATCAAAATGGAAGATCAGCGCAATGCCGAGCAATGTAAGCGTGCTTAATAAGAGTTCCGATAGGGCAAACTTTTTTTTATTAATGACCGGTTCAAAAATCGCGGTAAAGAAACTGGTCAGGCTGTAGCAAACGACACCAATGGAAATATTTGAATATTTGATGCTCCCATAAAAGAATACCCAGTGTGTTGTGATCAGCATTCCGGTTTTTGCAATACCGGCTTTTTCCGTCAGCGTTATGGCGGTGCTGATCTTAAAGAGCCTTACAATGAAAAACAGCCAGATAAACGAGAAAAATACCCTGTACCAGACTAAAAGCCCCTCATTGAGAGTGATGAGCTTGCCAAAAATGCCTGTGAAGCCGGCAAGGACGACTGCTATATGGAGCAATACGTATGATCTTTTCATAAAAGCGGGAAGTTATACAGGTTTTGCTATAACTTCCGCTCTTACCAATAAAATTATATAACCTCCTTAATGAATATAATGAAAGTTGTTAAGCTTTTGCTGATTGCTATATTGTTTGTTTCTTCATCCGGGTATGCTCAGCATATTGAACAACGATCAGTTATCCCGCAGGAAGATTTTTTGTTCCTTGAAAATATAACTAAAGATGTACTGGAGGCTTCCCGTATATACCCCGGACAGTTTGTTTCAAAAGAATCCGGTTCCAATAAAACAGGCGGAACTTTGATCAGACCCGGCGGAAGAAATGCTTATCCGGCCTTTTGGATAAGGGATTATGCTATGTCTCTTGAAACAGGATTGGTATCTGAAGAAGAGCAGAGGCACATGCTGCTGCTTACAGCGTCTACCCAGTGTGACCAGTCACGGATGACAAAGGGCGGGAGCCTGATCCCGTTTGGCGCTGTTGCCGATCATATCCGTATTGACGATGGTAAGCCAATCTACTTTCCAGGCACATACGATTATGAGCAACAGGGAATACCTCAATGGGGATCATTGCCGCCATTTTGCGATCAGTTTTATTTTATTCACATGGCCTATTGCTATGTAAAACAAACACGTGATCCTAAAATACTATTGAAAGAAATAAATGGCATACGATTAATTGACAGACTGAAAACAGCCTTTCATGTTCCGCCTTCAAACGATAGCAATCATATTGTATATACTACTGAAGCTATGCGAGGCGTTGATTTTGGCTTCAGAGATGCCCAAACTATCACCGGTGATCTTTGTTTTGTATCTGTTTTAAAATATAATGCTGCTCATGAACTGGCTGCCTTGCTGCAGATGCTTAAAAGCAACAATGCAAACCAATATCTCTGCATAGCGGAAAAGATCAAACAAAGCATATCCGGTATTTTCATGGATGAAAGAGGGATGTTACTTGCTTCTACAGGTAAAAGCAGGCAGCCGGATGTATGGGCAACTGCGTTTGCTGTTTACTCAGGGATACTTGAAGGCAATGAGCTTAAAAAAGCATGTAAGGTGCTCGCCGGCGCTTACAAGGCCGGCACATTAAGTTATGAGGGTAATATCAGGCACCTTCTTACAACAGATGATTTTAATGACAAAACCGCCTGGGAAATTTCTCTTTCTGCTAAAAATACCTATCAAAACGGAGCTTACTGGGGCACACCTCTCGGTTGGGTTTGTTATGCGATCAACCTGGAAGATACTTATTCTGCATCCCAACTTGCAGAGGAATATATTAATGAGCTAAGAGAGAACGACTTTAGGAAAGGTGATGCATTTGGCGCACCGTATGAATGTTTTAATAAATCTGGCTACAATCAAAATCCTGTATACCTGACTTCTGTTGCATGCCCGCTGATCGCTTTCAGAAAGCTGGTCAGGTAAGATTGCATGTTGTCTTTTCGCAGTTCAAATTTTCAGCCTGTTATGGGAAGTATGATTGAGATTAACTATTCTCCGTAATCAGATACCTTTCGATTCGGCAAAAATTGCAGGTGAGCCTTATGTTTTTTCGGTAAAGTTTTGAGTATTTTTACCCTTTTGAACTCATTTTACTTAAACCGACTTGATGAAATTTTTATCTTCCCATGTTGTTGTATGTAAAGAAAAACTATACTGTACTGCCGTCGCTTTTCTATTGCTCATCTCTGTTTTGCACACATTTGCCCAAAAAAATAATTTCTGTACTGTCACGGGAAAGCTGGTGGATGCCGAGCATAATACAGCGCTGGGATTTGCTACGGTAAGCTTATTTGCCACCGGGGACAGTGTTGCTGTCAGCACCATTAATACTGCGGAGGACGGAAGTTTTTCGATCAGTGCATCTCCCGGCAGCTACCGGGTTGAAATTGATTTCATCGGGTATGAATCCTACCGGTCGTCCCTCCTCCAGCTTTCGACAGGCCACCCGCTTCATAAGCTGGGAACGATCAAACTGAAAGCCTCTACCAAAACACTTGATGAAGTATTGGTGCGTGCTGAAAAAAGCAGCATGACATTATCTCTTGATAAAAGGATATTCAACGTTGGAAAAGATCTTGCTAATGCAGGAGGAAATGCAGCAGATATATTGAGCAATATTCCTTCGGTAGCTGTGGATGCTGATGGCAATGTGAGCCTGCGGGGCAGCAGTGTCCGTATTTTGATTGATGGCAAGCCTTCCGGTCTGGTCAGCATTAAAGGCGGTGCAGGTCTTCAGCAGTTGCAGGGCAGCATGGTAGACCGGGTGGAGATCATCACCAACCCTTCTGCACGCTATGAAGCCGAAGGGATGGGCGGTATTATCAATATTGTTCTGAAAAAAGAAAAAAGAGAAGGCTTTAACGGGTCTTTTGATCTTATTGCAGGATATCCTGAAAATTTTGGCGTGGCTGCCAATGTTAATTACCGGAAGAAAAACCTGAACTTCTTTATTAACTATACCACTTCTTATCGTAATGCGCCCGGAAAGAACAGCCAGTACCAGGAGTTTTACAGGAATGATACCACATTCATCAGCACCAAAGATATGGAGCATCATTTAAAGGGACTTTACAATACGGCGAGGGCAGGTCTGGATTATTATTTTGACGACAGGAATATTCTCACCGCAGCCTATACCTACCGTATCAGCAAAGGAAAACGCTATTCGGATATCGTATATCATGATTATCTCAATTCCCTGAAAAACCCTGTTGATATCAGCTACCGCACCCAGGATGAGACTGAAACAGAGCCTAATTCAGAATATGCGCTGACCTATAAGCGCAATTTCAAGAGGGAAGGGCAGGAACTGACAGCCGATGTAAGGTATCTCGACAACTGGGAGGATTCGGACCAGTTCTTTGGTGAGGATATCTATAACCCGGATGGCAGCCATTCCGGCATTCCTTACCTCCTGCAGCGGGCTGTAAATTATGAGACCGAAAAGCAATACCTGGTGCAGGTGGATTATGTGCATCCCTTTGGTGAAAAGGCAAAGTTTGAGACCGGTCTGAGAAGCAGCTTCAGGGATATGACCAATAATTATACCGTCACCCAGCAAAACGAAGATGAGAGCTGGTTTGAAGTGCCCGGGCTTACCAATGATTTTGTATATAATGAAAAGATCAGTGCCCTGTATGCCATAATGAGCAATAAAGTGAAGAAGTTTTCCTACCAGGCGGGACTGCGTGCTGAGCTGACCGATGTTACCACCACGCTTAAGCAGACCAATGAAGTAAATCCCAGGAAGTATACTAATCTTTTCCCCAGTGTGCATGTTACTTACGACCTGCCCAAAGGGCATGCTGTGCAGGTAAGCTATAGCAGGCGTATACGCAGACCTGCCTATAACGATCTAAGTCCCTTTATGACCTATAGCGACAACCGCAATTACTGGAGCGGCAATCCCGATCTCAACCCGGAGTTCACCAATTCATTCGAAGCGGGGCATATCAAATACCTGAGTGGCGCTTCTATAAGCACTTCTTTTTATTACAGGTATACCAAAGGCAAGATAATGCAGGTGCGCAAAGTGGATGCATCCGGTAATTCCGTAACGCTTCCTCAAAACCTGGCTACCGAAAATTCGTTTGGCGCAGAGCTTACAGGCTCTTATTCCCCCTGGCAGTGGTGGAAGATGGACGGAAGCTTTAACTTCTTCCGCGCTATTACGGATGGCAGTAATCTTGATGAATCTTTTAAAAGCGATACTTATAGCTGGTTGTTCCGTTTTCTTTCGCGGATCACTGTATGGAAGAATACGGACATACAGTTGCGCGGCAACTATGAAGCGCCGCAAAAAACGCCGCAGGGCAGAAGAAAATCCCTTGCCACCATGGACTTTGCGGTAAGCAAGGATATACTGAAAAACAATGCTACTATTACGCTCAATGTGGTGGACATTTTTAATTCAAGGAAATACCGCTCCGTTATAGAGGGAGATGATTTCTATATTGTAACCAACTCGCAGGGAAGGATGCGCCAGGCAAATCTTACGTTCAATTACCGTTTGAGGCAGGCGAAGAAGAAGGAAAAAGTGTCGCTTGAAGGGGAGTAGGGGAGCGGGTTACGGGTTTCAAGTTTCTGGTTACAGGTTTCAGGCTTCACAAGTTGTAACTTACTTCTTACCACTTACGCTCAACAAGAGCTGTAAACCCAGTTGTATTTTGTTGAACGATTCTATGATAGATAAAAAGTGGTAAGTGGTAAGTCGTAAGTGGTGTAAAACGCTACCGGTGAGAGGCGCAACCTGAAACTTGAAACCTGCCACTTCCTCACTATTTCCCACCGCCATTATCATAATAATAAGTCAGCGCTCCGCTGGGGCATTTTTTTACCTGTGCTTCTATTTCAGCAGAAGAGGCTTCCGTTGGTTTTATCCAGGGACGTTCTTTGGAGTTAAAGACGGCTGGCAGGCCGGTTGCCTGTTTCCAGCAGATAGTGGAATGAATGCATACTGATGGCTGCCATACTATAGTTATTTCTCTGTTTGTATATTTTGGGGTGATATTTTTCTCCATCCTGCAATATTGTTGCTAAAAGGTACGAAAATTATCAGTATGATTTTCTTCAATTCTTCTTGGATATATATCAAATTTGCGGACAGTACTTAAAAAGAAAAATTATTTTATGAAACAGTATCTCTTCTCCCGTTTTTCCTTATTTATCCTCCTGTTAGCGGGGATTATGACCATAGCTTATTCCTGCAAAAAAGATAATGGCTCAACAGGCGATGGCTCCGGCTATTACATGCGTTTCAAGATCAATGGTACGCTTGTGGAATATAAAGGACAGGTGGAAGGTACTTTTAATAAGGTTACTTCCTTACAGCACAATACTTCACTGGCAGGACTAAAAGAGGCGCTTGTGGCCAATAAAAACAATATGACGCTCCTGCTTGCTACAGAGGATGACACCCAGACAGGGCTTTCTTATACGAGCTATACTACCAGCGCATCCGGCATGCAAAAGGCCAAGCTGGCTAATATTGTATATAAGGATGAAAGCGGAACCGATTATCTATCCTGGATGGAGGAATTTGCGACAGGCCTGCCTTCCGGTACAGAAACGAATGCGGTAATAAAAGTTACGGAGGCGGCTTCGGGCTATATTAAAGGTAATTTTTCCGGGGTAATGTATAATGCTGATTATTCAAAGAAGCTGAATGTTACGGAGGGCGAGTTTTATGCCCGGCGGTTCAACTGAGCCGGTTAATAATAAATTGTCCTTACCTATTGCATTACCTATTTGTTGTAATATTTTTGTACAATATTTTTTGTCAAAAAAAATCATTTATGAAAAAGTTACTAATTGTTCCGGCTGCTTTATTCGTTTTAAGTTTTTCTGCCACTTCATTGCAGGCCCAGGATGGCAGCAGCTATAAGAGTGGGATAGGGTTGCGTGCAGGGGGAGGTTATTATGACATCATTGCCGCATCCTATAAAACATTTATTACTGCTCCCGGGGCGCTGGAGCTTAACCTTGGTTTCAGACCGTATGCAAGTGTATACTCGAGCTACAACCAATTTAATCTTTCATTCTCGGCATCTTATCAGCATCATTTTCCAATAGGGAGTATTGAAGGATTTAAGTGGTTTGTTGGTGGCGGAGTAACAGCATTCAATACTTTTTCGAGCAATAAAGACTTTGCCGGTTTTGGATTGGGACTGTTCCCTACAGGAGGTGTTGATTACAAGTTTAATAATATCCCATTAAATGTCAGCGCTGATTTTCGTCCGACATTTGCAATCGTGCGACCTGACTATTACGGATACAGTTATTTCAATACATACTCCCGGTTCTATGCAGGTAATATAGGCGCATCTGTGCGCTATACTTTTAGATAATAGCAATAAAATAATAGACTGATAAAGGAGGGTTCATATTGAAGCCCTCCTTTTTTTATATCATAATTTCTGCTATTTTTTTTGTAAGAATTAACATTGGCTGTTTTTTAAAATTGGGATAATCTTGAACCCTGAAATGAACGCCGTAATAATAACCGGGAAACCCAACTAAACTGCAACTTTAAACCGACGATATTTATGCCGGAATGTATGTTTCACAATGATGCTGCCTGCTGGAGAGAATTAAAAGAAGGTAATCCCGATGCCCTGGGTTACCTGTACGACACCTATATAGACAGGTTATTCAGCACTGCCATCAAAATGACTGATAACAGGGAGCTTGCCAAAGATGCCCTCCAGGAAGTATTTATTGAGATCTGGCATTACCGCAACAGCATAGGTGATGTCAATTATTCTTACAGCTATCTTGCCAAGGTGCTGAAAAGTATTATACTGAAGAAAATAAAAGCAAAAATTGTCATCAGTGCGCTTGCGGATAGCGACCAGCGTGCCGATGAAGAGAAAAATATAGAGGAAGCCCTTGTTTTATCCGATATTGCCCGGGAGCAGACCAGCATGCTCAATAATGCACTGTCCAATCTCACTTCCCGGCAAAAGCAGGTAGTAAAGCTGCGTTTTTTTGAAGGACTTACCTACGAACAGATCGCTGCAAAGCTGAGCATGAACTACCAGTCGGTCAATAATCTTGCATTTCGCGCTATGCTCAACCTGCGCAAGCAGATGAATTTGAGCTAGCGCCAGACCAGGTACCCCTGATCCTTACAGTATAATAAAACCTCTGTGGCAGTTTAGCCCGGGGGTTTTTGTTGTATGGGGGAGGGGCGAGACGCGAAAGGTGAGACGTGAACCTGCAACCTAAAACCTCTCTTGATAGCAATCATTATTATTTAAGCCAAACTTATAATAATTTAAGCTATCCTTTTTATAATAATTAACATTTGTTAGTTTGCGCATTTTGAATAAAATTGGGTTTTATTTCATTAAACGATTGCGGCATTGTAAAGGGATTAATAAAATGACGGAGGTCATTATTAAATGTACGGAGTGGATATTAGAGTAACAGCTATTCGTTTTATCTTATTTGTGTTAACCTTGCATGAAATTCACTAACATGAATACTTTTATTTAATTGATCGTGCATTTTTGTAATTAGAAAATAAATACCTCAAACATTAAATTAAACCCAAACCGTGTGCTCATGAAAAGAAATTCCAAAGCGCATTTTGTAACACTGCTTATTGCGTCAATATTTTTTATTGCTTCCTGTAAAAAAGATGAAGCTCCCAAAACAGATCTTGCTGCAGCCAAAAGAGAATGGGTAACCGGCAGTTGGAAACAGAAAGATATTCAACTCGGAGTATCTACTTCAGTAAAGGTTGGCGGTACCAAGATCCCGCTTCTTGCCGGTAGCAGCATGCTGGATGATCCTACGATCAATTACCTGCTGGTAGCTATGGCAGGAGCGAATCCGTTTGGATTTACCCGCAACAACGTATATACTTTCGCTGCTGACGGCACTTATACAGTAGATGGCGCTAACGATTATTCGATAGCTTTTTCCTTGCCCGTAGCGGGAAAATCGGGTACCTGGGATACGGAAGTGTACAGCTCCGTGCTGGCGTTATTTCCTTCAAAAGACGTGAGAGACCCGCACTGGATCAATGATATCACAGCTTCAACACTGAATCTTGCAATCACCATTACTATTCCTGGTTTAGGTGATGTCCCAATGAATCTTTTGCTTGAAAAAAAGTGACCGGAGCATATAATCTTAACTTGAAAACAAATTCTTTTTATTAAACCAATCAATTGTTATGAGGAATTGCCGCTTTATGGCCAGGTTATTCTTTTTCAGCCTGGTATTCTTTTTAAATATGGCTGCTGTTGCAGCCGACTTTCCGGTGCGTGGATCGGTAAAGGATGAAAACGGCCCTGTTGCAGGGGTAACCGTTACAGAGAAAGGTACATCGAATGCAACCACTACCGACAATAACGGTCATTATGCTATTACCGTTAAAAACGCCAATAGTGTGCTGGTATTTACTTCTGTAGGGTATAAAACGGTGGAAGTAGCCATATCGGGCCGCTCTGTGGTGAATACTACTATTGAAAGCACGGCACAGGAACTTTCCGGCGTGGTGGTAACGGCGCTGGGTATTACCAGGGAAAAGAAATCACTGGGTTATTCAGTGGAAGAAGTAGCCGGCAAAGAAATGAACCGGGTGGCCCAGGAAAATGTGCTGAATGCAATGTCGGGAAAAGTAGCCGGGGTTACTATTAATCAAACCGGGGCTGCGGGATCATCCGTGAGCATGGTTATTCGCGGGGCTACCTCTCTCAGCAGCGATAACCAGCCTTTGTTCGTGATAGATGGCGTGCCCATTGCCAATACACTTAATAATATAAGCCAGGTAGGTAATGATAACCGGGTGGACTACGGTAATTCTATTGGCGGGATTAATCCTGATGATATTGAAAGTGTGTCCATTCTTAAAGGTCCGAGCGCTGCCGCATTATATGGCTCCCGCGCCGGCAATGGCGTGGTGCTGATCACTACCAAAAGCGGTAAGGGCGTTAATAAAACGACAGTTAATTTTATTTCCAATAACGTGTTCGAAAAGCCATATAAATTTTTAAAATGGCAGACAAAATACGCAAGCGGTATTTTCCCGGCTATTCCGGTAAGCATATCGGGTAATCTGTTTACAGATCCTCTCGGGATATCGGACCCGCGTTTTAACCCGGATTATGTAATTATAGATGAATCGGGTGGTGCAGGCGGTCCCGAATTGGACAGAGGATATAATGCCATACAATGGAACAGCCCGTTGGATGAAAACGGTAAGCAAATCGCTACTCCTCTGGTTTCTCATCCCAATAATGTCAAGAATTTTGTGCAAACAGGTATTACAAGCACCAATGGTGTATCCGTTGCCAATAATACGGAAAAGATGAATTACCGTATTTCCCTTTCGGATATGCGCAACAGGGGGATCGTACCTAATGCAGACCTTTTCCGTAATACACTGGATATTAATTCTTCATTCAAAGTAACCAAAAACTTCCGGCTGAGCACCAACATTGATTTCAGCAGGAACAGATCGAATAACCGGCCTGCCGGCGAAAGAGGTGCCAATCCCTTACAATGGGCGTATGCCGTTTCTCCAAATAATGATATCCGGGATTTGAAAAATTACTGGGTACCGGGACAGGAAGGGCTTGCAGTAGTATCTACACATCCTTCGGCTGATAACCCTTATTTTTTAGCCTATGAGGTAAATAATTCATTTGTGAGAGACAGGGTGTATGGCAATTTAAAGGCAGACTGGCAGATCACCCGTGATCTCAGCCTGATGCTCCGCTACGGCCTGGATAATCTTAATGAAAAGAGAGAAACAAAGATGTCGAACGGCTATACCGAAGATCCTCTTGGCGCTTACGGTATAATCAACCTGAGGAATTTTGAAAGTAACGCGGATTTTCTTCTTACTTATAAGAAGAACCTTAATGCATTCCATGTTTCCGTTTCGGCCGGGGGAAATGCACGCTATCTGAATGGTTCTTCTGAAAATATAGGTACTAAAAATGGTACAGGTCTGATCGTTCCGGGTGTATTCACCATCCAGAATATCCTCCCGGCCAATCTTAATTATGGCAACAGCCGTTTTGAAAAAGGTGTAAACAGCCTGTATGGAATGGCAACAGTTGGGTTTAAGGATATGATCTATCTTGATGTAAGCGGACGTAATGACTGGTCAAGTACCCTGCCGGGCGCCAAGCCTTATTTTTATCCGTCAGCTTCTTTGAGCGTGCTGGCAAATGAAATATTAGGTGTTACCTCGGAGAATATCAATCTTATCAAGCTGAGAGGTGGTTATGCCCAGGCGGGTAATGATGCCAGCCCTTATATGTTATATAGCGTTTTAGGCAATGCAGGTACCTGGGGAAGTGTGCCCAGGCTGTCTACATCAGGAACCCTGCTCAATGAAAATCTTAAACCGGAGCAGGCTACTTCTTATGAAGCAGGTATTGATGTTAACCTGTTCAGGAACAGGTTCCGGCTGGCGGCTACCTACTACTCGGTAGATAATAAGAACCAGATATTCAATACAGGTTTACCATCTTCTACCGGATATAGTTCAAAAAATATCAATGCCGGTCTGCTCCGTAGCTATGGCTATGAGCTTACTGTAGGAGGTACACCTTTTCAGACCCGGAACTGGCGCTGGGATATCAGCGCTAATCTTACCCGCAACCGTACGAAGGTAATGGAGCTGGCTGATGAAATGCCTTATTTTACCTATTGGGAAGATGCCAAGGGAGGCGCTTATACATTTTTGGGAGAAGAGGTGGGAGATATCTACGGACCTAAACTAAGGGTAGTGGAAGATAAATCATCACCTTATTACGGATGGCCTTTATTGGATGCAAAAAATGAGGATGGCGCCAAATGGGTAGCGTTGGATGGTCTTCAAACCAAAAATAAGATTGGCAATTTTAATCCCCGTTTCATATTAGGTGTACAAACTTCCATTAGCTGGAAAAGCTGGACCCTGAGCGCCACGCTTGACTGGAGGAATGGCGGACAGTTCGTTTCTCAAACCTATCGCTATGGCGTTGAGGATGGCAGGGCTTCACTGCAATTTGATAATTTCTGGGATCCGGGTACCATGAGCGGTAAAGAATTGAGAGATTACCTGGTTGCCCATGCAGATGAATTGATAATACCCCATGATCAAAGATTTATAAGAATAGGTTGGCCTTCACCCGAAAGAGCTAGCTACCCGGTATCTATAGCGGGATATAATCTGCCTTATGGTGGTTTGATTGCCCCGGGAGTATATGCGTCAGGGTATGATGCTAACGGCAATCCTACAGGGTATATAGAAAACCTGGGAGAAAATATACTTAAAAAGGATGCTGATGGTAATTATATAGGAACTGTTCCGTTATTGTATGCGGTAAGTAATGGATGGGATTTTATGGAGCCCACTTTATTCTCTGCTTCCTATATTAAGTTAAGAGAATTATCGCTTACCTATGGCTTGCCGCAGTCGTTGGTAAAATCATTGAGAATGCAGGATGTCAGTTTTGGCGTGTACACCAGGAATGTGATCTTATGGACCAAGGCCAAGATTGGTATTGACCCGGAGAATGCATTTCAGCCCACAACAGGTGTTCAGGGTGGAATACAATTTAAACAGGGTATCGAACGATACAATGTAACACCATGGACTATACCGGTAGGGGTGAAACTTAATATAACATTCTAAGACATTTATACCTTTTTGATATGAAAAAGATTTATATAATATTATTGACGATAGTATCGGTGGTTGCAGGACTATCTTGTCAGAAACACCTTGTGGAACTTAACGAGAACCCTAATGGTGCGGATCCTTCCACCGTTAACCCGAATTTAGTGCTGTCTACCGTATTGACAGAATCGGGAAAGGCATTTGTTAATCTGGGCTATCTTGATATAGCAGGTGTAATGCAACATACACAGAAAGACGGCTGGGCAGGCGGGCACAATAACTATGACTGGGGAAATTCTAATGATTGGGGTGGTTATTACGATATCTTAAGAAATAATCAGTTTGTATACGACAAGGCCGTCGAGCTCAATTATCCCCTGCACCAGGGCATCGCACTGGTAATGAAAAGTCTTGTTTTTGGTTTGATAACTGATTTATGGGGTGATGTTCCCTACAGTGGTGCATTAAAGGGAAACCTGGGAGGCGCTGAGAACACCTTTCCAAAATTCGACGCCCAGCAAAGCATATACGACAGTATCCTGTCTAATCTCGAAAAAGCTAATACGCTTTTAGACGGATCCTCCTTTAACAGTTCAACCGGGCCGGCAGATATTTATTTTCAAGGAAGTGAAGGAAGTGCACTTAAATGGAGAATGTTTGCCAATTCCCTTGCTTTGCGGTATTATATGCGACTTTCGGAAAAGCTTCCTTCGGTTGCACAGCAGGGAATTGAAAAAATAGTGGGAGATCCGTCAAAATATCCGATCATCACTGCTGTGGCAGATGAGCCGGCAATGAGTTTCCCGGGGAACAGCGATATGGATTCATGGCCTGCTTTTGCCGTTCCGCAGTCAGACAGCACCAATTATATAAGGATCAAAATGTGCAACACCCTGGTAAAGGAACTGTTGAGTAAAAATGATCCAAGGATCAAGGCATGGGCTGAACCTGTTACGGAATCCATATATGTTGATCCGGATCTTTCCGGGAATGTAAGCAAAGTGGTATATGATACTACTATTAATGGTGTACTCAGACCAAGAGTATTGATCATAACCAATGATTTTCTTGCTGCAAAAGGAATGACCACAAATGATATCAACCAGGATCCTTATTATGTGGGGTTGCCGGTAGCATTAAGTGTACCGCAAACCTATAACCTGAGCCCTGATGCACAACAGGCATCTCACAATACGCATGTATCATGGGTGAACAAAAATTTTGCTAAAGGAAATGCAGGAGGTACTAAAGTGAGGCTGATAACCGCGGCAGAAGTTCATTTTATTCTGGCAGAAGCAGCGGCAAAGGGATGGAACGCAGGCGATGCGGAAACACACTATAAAAAAGGAATTGAGGCTTCTTTCTTGGTATGGGGATTTAGTAGTGCTGAGGCGTCGGTTTATAGCGCCCAGCCTGCTGTTGCTTATGACGGGACTATTAAACAGATCATTACCCAGAAGTGGATAGCAAGCTGGAGCAGGGCAACAGAAGCCTGGTTCGACTGGCGCAGAACAGGTTATCCTGAATTACACGGAACCTTGCTTACCAAAGCGCCGGAGCTCCCTCTGCGTTTTTACTACCCGCTTGGAGAGAGAAACCTGAACGGAGCCAATGTAGAAGCTGCAAATAATAATCTTAAAACTACCCCGTATTCCAGCTTAGGCGGTAATGGAGCCAAGAACAGTCCCTGGTCCCAGCCCTGGATTGTGCAGGAAACGGGGAAACCGTGGTAAGGGAGAAGGCGTAAGGATATAAGGTATAGGGTGTAAGACCAAATCACTTCTGCCTTCTGCCTTACACCTTACCCCCTCTGCCTTACACCGATATTTTAAACCGGAGAGATAATCGTTTGGAAGATGTATATAAGAATATTCATTTTTTTTCTTTGTTTAATTAGTTTCAATCCTGATACCTACACCCAGACCTTTAAAGCCGGGGCAGCAGTGAGGGTTATTACACCCGATCCGCTGCTGCCGGTATCTGGCGGGATAGGCACGCCAAAGCCCGCTTCTGTTAAGCAGGGAGAGCTGTATGCGCGGGCGCTTGTGCTGGAAAAAGGAGGCACCCGTATTGCTATTGTAAATGTAGATAACTTAGGGTGGCCGTCGGCGTTAGGCAACCGCTCAAGAGCCCTGATCAAAGGCATTCCCCCGGAAAATATTTTAATTGGCGCCACACATACGCACAGCGGACCCGATGCGTATGGTTTCCCCGACGAGAAGGGAGTGTCGTATGCCGATCTGAAATACCTCGACTGGTGTGTGCACCAGATAGCTGATGCGGTAAACGAAGCTGTCAGCAAACTGGAACCCGCTTCATTGAAAATAGCTTTTGATGAAGTGAAAGGAAAGATCTCTTATAATTATTATGCCCCCCAGTTGTACGATCCTCGGTGTGGAGTGATACAGGCAATTGCTGCTTCTGGTAGCCGGAAAGGTAAGCCGATAGCTACGCTTGTCAACTATGCCGTGCATCCTGAGATCATCGGTTCCAAACAGGGTATATGTAGCCCCGATCTGTGTGGACCGTTGTACAGCCGCATTGAGTCTAAAGGGGGAGGCATCGCCTTGTTTATGAATGGCGCCCAGGGCGGCATGGTTACTGCGGATAACAGGCTGCCTAATGGCGGCGAAGCCAACGACTGGCAGGAATGCATCCGTATTGGTGAGCTGCTGGCAGATGAAGCGCTTCGCATTGTAGCTGATGCGCCTGTGCAAACCAGTCCCGCACTGTATTGTACTGCCAGGAAGATCAGCTTCCCTATAGATGCTGATATTATGAAGTATATCCTGGCGCATTCCCCGGTAAATCTTTCTGCAGGCAACCCGGATACAGATCATGCTGTCACACAACTGAACCTCCTCAATATCGGAACGGCACAGGTGCTTTCCATACCCGGAGAAGCGCTGCCGAATATCGGTTATTATGTAAAAAGAAAAATGCATACCAAACAACCTTTTTTGTTTGGCCTGACAAATGATGCTTTTGGTTATATGCTCACCAAAGTAGATTTTAACAGCTTCCAGCGGTATCACTATGTAAGCCAGACCAGCCTCGGCGAGATGACAGGCGAAATATATATCGATCAAGCGTTGAAGCTGGTGAAAGACAGCCCTTCGCCGGATGGGCAGTAAGGCTGGGGGCGACGGGCTGTGAGCAATGAGCAGTGGGCTTTGGGCGATGGGCTTTCAGCAGTGAGCGATGGGCAGTGGGAGTTTCACGTTTGTCTTCTCACCTTTCATCATGTTGGTAGTGAGACGTGAAACGTCAGACGACAAACGTGCGAGGTCAAACATTGGTTATTCATTATTTACCTTAAAATAAATTCTAACAACTCAGGCTTAGAGCTGATAGCTCAATGCCGATAGCTTAAAACAAATACAGATGAGGAAATTATTATTAGCAGGATTAATAGTTGTATACAGCCAGTTGGCGCTGGCACAGGCTACAGTAACACCCGCAACGGCATTGCAAAGTTATCTTCATAATGGAGATGCAACTTTTAGCTGGGAAGTAAAAGATACTTACGACATAGGCGATGTGAAGGCTTATGCATTGTTGCTGACTTCTCAAAAATGGAGAGAATTTGTGTGGACGCATCAGCTTACGGTGCTGGTACCTAAAGAAAACAAGCATGATGGTGCACTACTTTTTATCACGGGCGGTTCTGTAAAAAACGGGTTGCCCAACTGGAATGGCCGGGATGATAAGTTTAATAAAGGAATGGCGGATATAGCTGCCACCAACAATGCTATTGTTGCGGTGCTGCGCCAGGTTCCCAACCAGCCGCTGTTTGATAACTTAACAGAAGATGCGCTGATATCATTTACCCTGCACAATTTTAAAAAAGATGGCGATTATAGCTGGCCGCTTTTGTTCCCGATGGTAAAAAGTGCCGTGCGTGCCATGGATGCCGTTCAGCAGTTTTCCAAACAACAGCTCCACCACGATGTAAACCGTTTTGTGATCTCCGGTGCCTCCAAGCGTGGATGGACCACCTGGCTTACCGGCGCCAGCGATAAGCGCGCCCAGGCTATCGGGCCGATGGTAATTGATGTGCTGAACATGCCGGTAAGTCTCGACTACCAGATAAAAGCACTGGGAGATTACAGTGTCCAGATCGAAGATTATGTAAAGCTTGGTATACCGCAGGGCTCCAGGACAGAAAGCGGTATGGCTGTGACTACAATGGTGGATCCCTATTCTTACCGTAAATTGCTTACCATGCCCAAAATGATCTTCATGGGCACTAACGATGAATACTGGGTGGTAGATAATATTAAAAATTATCTCGACAGTATTCCCGGCAAAAACCTGCTGCATTATGTGCCTAATGCCGGCCATGGGCTGGGTGATGGTAAAAGTGCATTCGAAGCTTTGAGCGCGTTTTTCGGCACCACCATGACGAATTCTGCTTACCCCGACTGTGCATGGACTACCTCCGTTACGAAGAAAGGAGTGAAAGTGAATATCAAAGCTACCAAAGATGAGCTCACCGATGTAATTGTATGGCATGCTGATTCTCCCGATACTGACTTCAGGAATGACAACTGGACCAGCGATGATACCCGCATGGCTAAAAAAGGAAAGATAAAGATCGTAGAGCCGCTCCCCCAATCGGGATACCGGGCCTTCTACGTGGATCTTAAATATAAAGATGTGCATGGTAATTCGTATACCGTGAGCACAAGGGTGTTTATGACGGATAGTAAGAAGGTATTGTAGGTATGAGCTGTGAGCTATGGGCTATCAGTGTCACTGATGGCTCATAGCCCATAGCCCATAGCCCATAGCTTATAGCTAATATTCACTATCTTCCCCTCCTAAATATCCGCTATGCTTTTACCTATAGGAGACGACAATTCCGATCGTTCGGTTACGCCGTATATCAATTATCTGTTGATCGCGGTCAATGTGCTTGTATTTGTTTTCCTGCAGGGCGCCGGGCATAATCTTTTTTTCACCTATGCTTTTTCAACCATTCCGGCGGAGATCATCACCGGCAACGATATTATTACCCAATCCCAGGTTATTGTAGATCCGTATACCGGTCAGCAGTTTGAAATGCCGGGACTGCAGCCTACGCCCGTATCTGTATATTTTACATTGTTCACTTCTATGTTTATGCATGGCGGCTGGCTGCATCTTGCGGGCAATATGCTCTATCTGTGGATATTTGGCGATAATATTGAAAACAGGATCGGTCATTTCCGCTATCTTGTTTTCTACCTGCTTTGCGGCGTGATCGCTTCATTGAGCCATGTTTTTTCTACCATACTGCTGAACCAGAATTCGCTTACGCCAAGTCTTGGCGCCTCCGGGGCAATATCCGGTGTGCTGGGCGCTTATTTATTATTGTTTCCCACCCGCAGGGTACATGCATTCTTTTTTATTTTCAGGGTGTCCATTCCTGCAGTGCTGGCGCTGGGTTTGTGGATCGCTTTCCAGGTGAGCAGCGGGTTAGGTATGCTGGGCGGCAATGATAGCGGAGGGGTCGCTTATGCAGCGCATATTGGCGGCTTTCTTGCCGGCTTTTTGCTCATTAAGTTCTTTGATCCTGTGCGGAACTCCGATCCAGGAGAGCGTTATATTACCCGTGTCAGGCGGTGATGGCGGGGGACATTAATGGTAATGTTGCGGCGTCATCGTGAGACGTGAGAAGTGAAATGACAGTGCATCTTGTCTTGTACCGTACGACGGATTGAAATCCGTTGGAACAAAATGCGACCGGGGCTGACCAAAAAGGTCGCCAAATGATTAATTTATTCTGGCAGGTGATGGAGACTAATAGTTGTTTATGCGATTCTCAAAGCCTTCATTTACTTTTTTGGTCAGCCCCTTGTTGATATAAGAGGAAGACCTTACCACTTACTACTTATCACTTACCACTTACTACTATCCCGGTTTTTTTTCCGAACTTGTCGCAAAATCTACTCGTGAAGAAATCCGGATTGTTTTTTGTTTTTAGCATACTGTTTTTCAACCTCTACAGCCAGACTGATTCTTCTCATTTGCGTATTTCGCTGATCACCTGCAGCCCCGGGGCTGAATTGTATTCTACGTTCGGGCATAGCGCTGTCCGCGTTACGGATAGCGCTGTATTTACGGATAAAGTATATAACTATGGCACCTTTGAGTTTGATGATGATTTTTACATGAACTTCGTAAAAGGCAGGCTGCTGTATTATCTTTCTGTAGAAAACTACCGCGATTTCGTTGCGTTCTACCAGGAGGAAGGAAGGAGCATATCAGAGCAGGTATTGGATTTAACAGACGCTGAAAAATTGAGGCTGCAAAAAGCGCTCATTACAAACGCCGCTTATCAGAACCGTTACTATAAGTACCAGTTCCTCTTTGATAATTGTGCCACACGTATACGTGATATCGTAAAATCAAATACGGATGAGCAGGTAACATTCAAAAAAATATTACCCGCCGATGATATCACCTTCCGCAAAATGATACATAGCTATCTTCATAAAACCGGTAATGACTGGAGCGGTGTGGGTATTGATATTTTGCTCGGGATGAGCCTCGACAGGAAAGTAAAGAACGAAGAGGCAATGTTCCTTCCTGATTTTTTAGCAAAAGGATTTGACAGCGCTTATAATGGTTCCCGGAAGCTGGTATCGTCTGTGCATACTGTTTATACTGCGCCCGAACCTGCGGGACAGGGAAGTGCCCTGTTTTCTCCATTCGGAGTGTTTACCATTGTATTTGTTGTGTATATGCTTATCAGCTTTTGGAGCAGAAAGGCAGGTGTTATTCTTGATAGTATCCTTTTTTTTGTGACGGGTTTGCTGGGCGTATTGCTGGTGTTTATGTGGACCGGGACAGATCATGCGGATTGTAAAAATAACTTCAATCTTTTATGGGCTTTTCCCCCTCATCTTATTGCCGCATTTTTTGTAGCAGGCAAAAAAAAACGGATAAGCAAATACTGGTGGTATACCGCCCTGCTGCAGATAATATTGCTCTTACTTTGGTTTTTTCTTCCCCAGCAACTCAACAACGGACTTATACCTGTTGTAGCCTTGCTTGCCTGCCGTAGTTGGGTATTGAGCCGGCGGACCTGAAATTTTTAGCTTTTTTACTAAAAATATTAGTGTTGATAAAGTTTATCCCTATCTTTACAACCAACAGTTAATTTTACTCTATAAACTCTTTAATTTATGTCAGCAACTACAAGCAATGAAAAATTAAAAGCGCTTAAGCTAACCATGGACAAGATCGAAAAGGATTTTGGTAAAGGAAGTGTGATGATGATGAACGAGCGAACCGACCAGGATCTGGAAGTAATTTCTACCGGCTCTATCGGCCTGGATACTGCCCTGGGGGTGGGCGGTGTGCCCAAAGGAAGGATAGTGGAGATATACGGGCCGGAATCTACCGGTAAGACAACGATTGCCATTCATATTATTGCTGAAGCACAGAAAAAAGGCGGTGTATGCGCCATAATAGATGCGGAACACGCTTTTGACAGCGCGTATGCGCGGAAGCTGGGTGTGGATATTGACAACCTGCTCATTTCACAGCCCGATTATGGGGAGCAGGGGCTGGAGATAGCCGACCGGCTTATTTTATCCGGTGCGCTGGATGTGGTGGTGATTGATTCTGTAGCAGCGCTGGTGCCCAAAGGCGAGCTGGAGGGAGAAATGGGAGACAGCAAAATGGGATTGCAGGCGCGTCTGATGTCGCAGGCGTTGCGCAAGCTTACTGCCACCATCAGCAAAACGCATACCGTATGTATTTTTATCAACCAGCTTCGGGAAAAGATAGGGGTAATGTTTGGAAACCCCGAAACCACTACCGGCGGCAATGCGCTTAAGTTCTATGCCTCCGTTCGCCTTGATATCCGTCGTATGGCGCAGATCAAAGATGGCGATGAGGCAGTGGGCAACCGGGTGAAAGTGAAAGTTGTGAAGAACAAGGTAGCTCCTCCGTTCCGTGCGGCTGAGTTCGATATCATATTCGGTGAAGGCATTTCAAAAGTGGGAGAGATCATAGATATGGGTGTGGAGATGAATATTATCCAGAAAAGCGGAAGCTGGTACAGTTATAATAATGACAGGCTTGGCCAGGGGCGCGATGCCGTAAAGCAACTGCTGCTGGATAATCCCGGACTTTCTAATGAAATTGAGGCTAAGATCAGGGAGAAGATCAAAGAATTACAGGAAGCTTAGGTTGGTTGAATTGTTTAAAATGTTGTATTTCCGGGTGAACAGTGAATGGGCAATGGTGAATCCGTCATTCACTATTCACCTTTCACTATTGCCTATTCACCATTCACTACTATGGTATCATCCCGCGTTTTAAAAATCAGGAAGCGTATTGCATTGGTAGCCCATGACCATAAAAAGAAAGATCTTATGGAATGGGCGGAATTTAATAAAGCCGCGCTGGCGAGGCATGAGCTGATAGCTACCGGCACTACCGGAAGGCTGCTTGAAGAAAGCCTGGACAGACCGGTGCGGCAGGTGCTTAGCGGTCCTCTTGGCGGCGATCAGCAGATTGGCGCAATGATCGCACAGGGCGAAATAGATGTGCTCATTTTCTTCTGGGATCCCATGGAAGCCCAGCCGCATGACCCGGATGTGAAAGCGCTGCTTCGCCTTGCAACAGTATGGAATATTCCTGTGGCCATGGACAGATCCAGCTCCGATTTCCTGATGACCTCACCCCTGATGCATACCGAGTATGAAGCTACTATACCTGATTACAGCGATTATGTAAAGAGGAAAGTATAGGTTTACTTTGGGAATTGACCGGCAAAAAGATACTATTGCTATATCAACAATAATTTTTCGTATTTCTTTGTGAGAAGTGAGACGATAAAAGTGAGAATCCCACATTTATCGTCTGCCTGCCATGCCTACGGCAGGTAAACCGGTAGGCAAGTCTCCCGTTTCACGTTTAACACAACAGTATGAGGATCAGCTTGAAACCATGGCAAAAGCCGGACAGGTATATACTTGTCGAATTGGCAAATAATATCCGGATATGGAATAACGTAAGAGATCGTTTACCTCATCCGTATACATTGCAGCATGCCGATACCTTTATTGCCTATTGCGCCGCCCAAAAGCCGCCGCATGTGCTGGCGGTAACGATGGATGATCATATTGCAGGATGTATTGGTCTGGAGATGCAAACAGATATTTCCCGGTTGAGCGCCGAGCTTGGCTACTGGATAGGCGAGCCTTTCTGGAATAAAGGTATTGCTACAGAAGCTGTAAAGCAGATGCTCGAATATACTTCTCAACATTTTCCTTCACTGGTAAGGATCTATGCAGGCGTATTTGAAAAAAATACAGCTTCTATGCGGGTGCTGGAGAAAGTGGGGTTTTATCTTGAAGGTATCCAACGGCAGGCAGTGATTAAAAACGGGGCTGTAATGGATTACTATATGTGGGTAAAGCTGGGGTAGGATAGTGGACTATAATGCCAACAGGCTTATTTCTTCGGAAAGGCGGCCTTCCTGATCACATTGTTCTGGTAATCCTTACGTAGAGTATATTGTTATCACCGGAAGTGGTGAAACTGATCCCCCTTGGGCTCCCAAATTCTGCTTTATCACCGGGCCCATCTACATATCCTTCTTCCCCGTTGCCTGCAATGGTAGTAACCAACCCGTTCAACTCACCGGTCGTGTTGGCGATTTTTGCTTTTCCGCACCCATCATCGCCTATATAGATTTGCATGTCTTTGCCAATCCACAGGTTTTCAGGAAAAGTAAGAGAAGGTGTACCTGATCCAAATGGATCATCAACGCACCCCGGATCGTTGAAGTCTCCGGCGAAATGATCTACCGTCTGTAACAGCGGATCAACTTTTATAACCACCTTATGCCCCGTCTCGGCAATGTACCCGTTTTCATCGAGGCAGAGTGAGCCGGGCCCGTTAATGGAATTGACGATGGTTTTACCTGCATAAGTTTTCACGGTAACTTTTGATGGGGGAGGACCTATTCCGGTATTATTATCATTATTGGAAAGGTCATTGTTTTTGCTGCATACAGCAAAAAACAGTACGGCGATGGCCAACAAGGCGTGAAGAATGCGATGAGTCATAATAACAGGATTAATATGATCAGATAATTAAAGCACGTTGCTAAAATAACATGACCTTTTCCCTGTATCGCCGTAAATCGACAGGAATATGATTAAAATCGACAAAAGAAAAATGAATATCCGCCATGACGAATGCTTCCTGCATTTCTCGCAGCTGGTACAGATCTGTAACGCAGGCGTAGCGTGATAGCAGAGCTGCTGCCCGGGTGTTACTTGTTTTGCAATAGCAGAGGAGTGTAAATTCGTGGCTGTATCATTTGTGCCCTGTTCGTTAAGAAATTCAGATAAATAAAAGAGAGGTGGTAAGCCTGGGCGAAGCTACCAAGTCTGTGCCAGGGCGGAAATTTTAAAATATTAGTGTACGAAACTTATAGAAACTAGTTAAAAGATCCGGTTTCATCGGTTTTGAAAAGATATATTTGATCATACTCAGAAGCACTGTTATATACTCCTGCTTTTTGGCAATTGACCTGAAAACAGGAATACAGCTAAGAAGGAATAGGCGATCAGCCGCTTATACATAAAGGGAAACATTGTACGCATAATTTAAGAGAGGTAGTTATTAAATTATTTTGAGATAGTCGTCATATAGTTATACGTTGGCGATATTTTACAGCCTTTTAGTAACTAATTTAATTTTTTAAATTAGTTAGGATAACTAACTATATTTGTCTTAGCAATATTGCTGCAGGACGAATTAATCACTACAAAATGGAAAAATCAGTTTTTTATCATGCAGGTTGCCCTGTATGTATCAGCGCAGAGCACGACATTGTTGACCTTATAGGCGCCGGCAATGTGGAAGTGGTGCATATCGGAGAAGATCGTAACCGCATCGCAGAAGCAGAAAACGCAGGTGTAAGATCTGTTCCTGCCCTGGTAACACCCAACGGGAATGTGCTCCATATCAACTTTGGCGCTTCTATTGCTGATGTAAAAGGCTAAAAATTTGCCCCACATTGTTAGGATAACTACCTTTGTGGGGCATTTCACACAGTGGTGTAAAGCAATGCAAAGGAATATGGATAAATCTGATTTCGACCTGACAGCACAAAACCAACAGACCGGGAGCAAGATCGTGGCATCCCTGGAAAGAATAGCGCAGGCGTTCCGCGTTTTGCTATGGGAAGAAAGCAAAATGTTCTCATTAAGCCCTATCCAGGTACAGGTGCTTATTTTTTTGCTGCATCATAGTGAAGAAAAAAGGAAAGTTAGCTATCTGGCAGAAGAATTTAATATGACCAAAGCCACTATCAGCGACACCGTTAAAACGCTTGAGCAGAAAAAGCTTATTACCAAAGCATATGAACAACACGACACAAGAAGCTATATTATACACCTGACGAAAAAGGGTGAAGACATAGCCGCTAAAACATCCTTTTTCACTAAGGAAATAAGAACACCTGTTGATAAATTACATCCTGACGATAAAGAAAACCTGCTGTTAAGCCTGATAAGCATCATACGACATTTAAACCGCTCAGGAGTAATTACCATTCAACGGATGTGCATGACCTGTTCCTATTACCAATCATCAGGAAAAGGGCAAAAACATTTTTGCAAATTGCTTAATCAAAATTTGCATGCTGCAGACCTTCGGGTAGATTGTCCCGAACACCAAATGAAATATGAGTGAACAAATTCTACAAAACATTACCGCTATCAGGGAACGGATAAATAATGCCTGCAAAAAGGCTGGTAGGAACGAAAGCGAAGTAAAATTGCTGCTGGCTACCAAGACCGTTCCGGCCGAACGTATCAAAATGGCATTGCAGGCGGGACAAACACTGATAGCCGAAAACAAAGTACAGGAACTTAAAGAAAAGTACGAAGCCTTACGGGAAATTCCCCATACCAATCATTTTATCGGGCATTTGCAAACCAATAAGATAAAAGATCTGCTGAGGTGCAATGTGTCCTGTATTCAGTCGCTCAACCGTTTGGAACTGGCTGAAAAACTACATCATCGGTTACAGCCTGACAACAAAACTATGGAAGTGCTGATACAGGTAAATACTTCTTTTGAGGAAAGCAAATTTGGCGTTAGCCCCAGTGATACCATTGAGCTGATAAAACGGGTTGCACAACTGGAAACTCTGAAAATAAAAGGGCTGATGACTATAGGTCTATTAAGTGCGGAAGCTGAAAGAGTGCGTAAATGTTTCCGGCTGCTCAAAGACATTCAGCAACAGGTCATCGCTTTGAAAATCCCCGGAGTGGAAATGCAGGAGCTGTCAATGGGCATGAGCGGCGACCTGGAAACGGCTGTTGAGGAGGGCGCAACAATGGTAAGGGTAGGCACTGCCATTTTTGGACAAAGGTCAACTCCGGACAGCTATTACTGGAATGAAAACAAAGGGTAAACTTTTTGCTCAAAGAAAGAACACCGTTATGGCAGTCGCACATGCATCATTGATTTGAAACCGGGTAATTTTTACGTTAGCTGGGACAGGCGCATTAGTCATTACATCTTTTACGACCGGAGAGTAGTGCATGGAGTGAAAATATAATAATAAAAAGCCCATGACAGCAAATATATTTGCCGCCATGGGCGCTCTGAACCTTCTCTTATGTGTTGTTATTAATTATTGGAAAAATCAATTACTTCAGCTAACTCTCCTTTATGATTATGATGCTCTAGTGGTATGTATTCAGCCTGCATCTCCTTTGCATAGTCAACCTTCTTCTTTTTACCGAATCTCCTCTGGATACTATCAAAAATAGAGTACACTACAGGCACCACCACCAATGTAAGGAAGAGTGAAGACAATAAGCCGCCGATAATAACAATCGCTAACCCCCTGTTCATATCTGCACCGTCACCCTGCGCAAGTGCAATAGGTACCATGCCGATCACCATTGCAATGGTAGTCATAAGAATGGGGCGCAAACGGGCATGGTTGGCCGAGACGAGGGCGTCAAATGTGCTATCCCCTTCCTGCTTCCTGTGATTGGCAAAGTCAACAAGCAATATCGCGTTCTTGGTTACCAGCCCGATCAGCATGATGATCCCCAGGATGGTAAATATATTCAATGACTGATTGGTTAAAGCCAGGAACAATAAGGCCCCGATGAATGATAACGGCACTGAGAATATTACAATAAACGGTGTAGAGAAACTGTCATACAAAGCTACCATCACAAGGTATACCAGAAGGACTGACGCGATCAATGCAACGCCTAATGTGCCAAACCCTTCTTTCTGATTTTCCATATTGCCGCCCCATATATACGACACCCCGGGCTTACGCTGTAATTTCGAAAATTCACTTTCCCATTCCTGCGCCACTGATCCCAGCGGTCTTCCTATTACCTGGCCCTGGATGGATACCGACGGTGACTTATCCCTGCGCTCCAGCAAAGTGGGGCCTGAACTGTATTCAACATCCGCAAACTGGCTCAACAAAATCGGCGTTCCATTGTTACTCATGAATTTCAGGTTCCTGATATCATCAATACCGGCGCGCCCTGCTTCGTTGAACTTAATGTTGATGTCATACTCGTTTTCACCTGCACGGTATTTATTGTCGGTATTGCCGGAGAAAGCAGTCTGCATCATAGCGCCTACAGCAGCGATGTTCAGCCCTAATGAGGTCATCTTATCACGATCGACTTTTACGCTGATCTCAGGATTACCTGCTTCAGAAGTCAGCTTAACCCCTGTAGCTCCCGGGATCTTTCTCAACTCTGCAGCCGCCTCTTCCGCAAAAGCCTGCGCCTCTTCCACATTTGCTCCGATCACCGTTAATTGCAATGGTGATTGTTCAGCGCCCATCATACCCATATTCACTGTTTTGATCTTGGCGTCTACCAGTATATTCTCCAGTTCTCTTTTTAAAACCGCGGAATAAATCTTAGAGCTTTTTTTATAATCTTTTTTCAGCTTAACCAGTATCTCGGCTTTGTATCTTGATCCGCCGACAGATATCAAACCATCCGATGCCTGTCCCACGGTGGTGATCATGTCTTTCACTTCAGGCTTGGCGGCAATATAGGTTTCGGCTCTCTGGGTTACTTCATTGGTTCTTTCGAGGGAAGCATCTTTAGGCAATTCAAGCTGCACATAAAATTCACCCCTGTCTATACCCGGGAAAAAGTCTGACCCGATATATCCTTTTCCTATCAGGGAAAACGAAGCAAACAACATCACTATCGCAACAAGCAGGGTAAGCACTTTATTGAGCCTTGAACGCAATGACCATTTCAGTAAATTAGATATCCAGTTGGTAAACCGCGTTAACCCTTTCTCAAATCCATAGATCAGCCTGCCGAAAACAGATTCCGGGCTGATCAGCTGCAGCTTCCCAAATCGTGAATACAACCAGGGCACTACGGTAAAGGATACCAGCAATGATAATAATGTAGATATGATAACGGTTACGCAAAACTGTGCAAGGATATTCGCCACCAGCCCTGTTGACATGGCGATAGGCAGAAACACCACCACAATTACAAGCGTAATAGCCGAAACGGTAAAGCCGATTTCCTTTGCACCGTCAAAAGCCGCCCGTACTTTGTTTTTACCCATCTCCATGTGCCTGTGAATGTTTTCTATTACCACAATGGCATCATCCACCAATATACCTACCACCAGCGACAATCCCAGCAGCGACATCAGGTTGAGGGTATACCCCATCAGCAACAAACCTGTAAATGTTGCGATCAGCGAAAGCGGGATAGCTATCATGGTAATAGCAGCATTGCGCAGGCTGTGCAGGAAGAACAACATGATCAATCCCACCAGCACAATAGCGATCATCAGGTCGTGGATCACATTATCGGCTGCATTCAATGTAAACAAAGAGGAGTCATTGGCAACAGCCAGTTGCACATTATTACTTTTGTAATCTGTTTGCACCTGCTCTATGGTTGCCCTTACCTGCTTGGATACTTCAACCGCGTTGGCATCAGACTGTTTAAATACCTGCAGCAGGATGGTATTTTGCTGATCCACCCTCGCTATCTTCTCTATCTCCTTAATGCCATCCTGCACATCTGCAACATCTTTCAGAAACACGGTTGCTCCTGATGGCGTGGTAAGCGGCAGGTTTCTTAACTGGTCAATAGAGGTTACTTTACCTGCCAGGCGAATGGTAGTACGGTTATCCCTCGTGCTGATATTACCTGTAGGAAAATCAAGATTTGAAGCAGCCACCACCTGCTGCACCTGCGTAATGGACAAGCCATATCCCTGCAGCTTCAGAGGATCCACGCTGATCTGGATCTCTTTTTCTTCACCGCCGATCATATCCACTTTTGCCACACCATTGATACGGGCAAAAACGGGCTGTATTTTTTTATCCAGCAGATCGTACAGCTCTTTTTCAGTAAGGTTAGAGGTAACGGCCAAGCTCATGATCGCCACGTCATCCAGCGAAAACTTCGACAGGCTGGGTGTTTTCACATCTTCAGGAAGATCGTTCAACACCGCGTTTATTTTACGCTGGGCGTCTGTTAAAAGAAAATTTACATCGGCTCCAGTATTCAATGTGATCATGATCAATGAAACATTCTCCATTGATTTGGATTCCATTTTCTTAATGCTTTCCAGTGACGACACCGCATCTTCTAATTTCTTAGTAACGGAGTTTTCCACTTCCGAGGGAGACGCCCCGGGATATATGGTTTGAATGGTAAGCACATTTACCTCAAACCGCGGTACCAGCTCGTACCCCAGCCGGGTGTAGGAAAAGATACCGCCCAGCGTAAGTATAATGAACAATACGATTATTATACTGGGTCGCTTAATTGATATTTCAGTTATTTTCATTACTGTTTATTTAATCACCTGTACGGGTGTTTGATCAAATAAGTTTATTTGCCCGGAAGTGATCACTTCATCGCCGGCATTCAAACCGGATAATACTTCTATATTATCGCCAAAGCTTCTGCCACTCTGTACTTTCTTCTCAACAGCTTTGCCATCTTTTACCACAAATATTTTATTATCACTCACGCTGCCTACAAAGGCCGGGCGCGGTACCACCAGGGCCTTTACCGCAGATCCTTCTCCGAATTTGGCCGTACCGTACATACCGGCACGCAATTCATTTTGCGGGTTTGGAATTTCTACTTCTACAGAAAAATTCAAATTAGCATCCGCCTTAGGTGCAATGAATGTAATTTTCCCGCTGAACTTTTTGTCGGGCATTACACTTACCAGTACATCCACGGTTTGCCCCACTTTAAGCACTCCCACATTTTTCTCGTCCACGTTTACTTTCAATTTCAGCGTGCTGATGTTCACCACATCAAATGCTGCCGTACCTGCGCTTACATAACTGCCCGGCTCTATTTTTTTGGCATTTACAATACCTGCCACTGACGTTTTGATAGACACATCACCTGCGGCGATCTGCGCAGTTCTTAAATTATTTTTAGCAGTTTCATATTGCAGGCGGGCGCCGTCTAATTGTTGCCTGGTAACGCCCCCTGTGGTAAATGCATTCTCAAATCTTTCAAGATCCATTTTTGCATTATTCAAATTAGCTTCCGCATTTGATACAGATACATTTTGCTTATCACCTACCACAACGGCCAAAGTTTGCCCTGGACGAACAAAATCACCTTCCTTTACCAGTACCGAAGCTACCCTGCCGGCAACTTCAGCGCCTACCACCACTTCCTGCCGGGGAATAAATGTACCGTTGGCTGCATAACTTAGGTCAAGATCTTTTACCCTGGCAGTGTCAATACGCACAGCCACTGCGGTATTTTTCTTTGCCACTTCGTCGGTGGCCGCTTTGTTGGCAGCGGCGTTTTTGTTCAGCTGAAACCGGATACTTGCCAGCACTGCTACAATTATTGCCACTGTAACAATGATGCGCACAAGAGAAGTTTTCTTATTTTTCATTTTAATTTATTTTGTGAGTAATGATTTCAAATTCCCGTTTGCTTTTATCAATTGAATTTCGGCCACTTTATAATTAAGCAATGAGATCGTTAAATTGTTTTGAGCTTCTGCATAAGCTTTTTCGGCATCTAACAGATCGGTTAATGTAGCCAGCCCGTTTTTGTAATTATTCTGGGTATTATCCAGCACATCTTTTGCGAGGGAGATATTACGCTTATTGGTATCAACGGTAAGCAGGCTGTTTTTAATTTGCGCCCTTGCGTTATCGCTTGCCAGCGCTAACCCTAAGCGGGTGTCCTCAATTTCTGATTTCAGCTTTTTAATATCAATTTCCGCCTGGTTGATCTTTGCGCGGGTGGTGCCGCCATTGAAAATAGGTATGCTCAGGTTCAGACCCAATGCGGAAAAGCCTGACCAGTTTACCTTGCTGCTGCTGTTAAAAACAGGCATATAAGGCCCCATTCCCAAATAGCCCAGGTTCCCGGAAAAAGACAATGTGGGATAATAAGCCGCAGTTATGGCCTTTTTGTTTAAGCTGAGCAGGTCCGACTGAACATTCAGTAATTTTAATTCAGTCCTGTTTGAAAGGTCAGGCTGGTCATCCAGTATCGCTGCATCTACTTCAAATGATTCTGCGGGCAATACCAACTGCCTGCCTATTTCCATACCGATAGCAAACTTCAGTGCGTTTTCAGAAAGCTGTAATGAATTTACCATTTGCTGCCTTGCTGCTTCGAGGTTGTTTACGGCAACCACGATCCTGTCAAGGTCAATTTTTTTTGCGAGGCCAGCGTCTACCAGACCGGCGATAACCTTTTGCGTTTTAACTGTGTTATCCAAATTGGTCTGAATGGTTTGCAGCTGTTGCTGCAATTGAAAAACCTGGTAGTATGCATTGGCAACCTTTTCTATCAGTTGCTCATCCGTAAGAGTATTGTTGACCTGGTAAAACTCACGGGTTGTCCGGGCCGCCTTTAAACCGGTGAATATGGCCTGGTTAAAGATCTGCTGATTTACATTTAAAGTGGCGGTAGACTGCCAGGGCTGGCTCATGGAAACCATCAGGGTTTTTCCCGGGGAGCCGAGCAACTCGCCGGGCAATGCTACTTTTTGAAGCATAGCATTGTAGGTAAGGTTACCTGAACCGCTTACCTGTGGCAGGGCGCTGCCCCTCACTTCATCAATAAGGTATTGTGCATTCTCCTGTTCCAGTCTCGCTTTCTGCGCTTCAGCCTTATGCTCAATAGCAAATTCGAGGGCATGTTGCAGGGTTAATGTTTCCTGCGCGGCAGCCATATCCATCGTTAATATTCCGGCACAGGCAGCTACCAGCAATTTTAGTTTTTTCATTCACATTATTATTTAAAATAAAAGTTTAACAAATTTGTCAATACACGGTCAAAAAAAATCCTATTTTAAAAGTGTTTTTAAAATAATTTCTTTGCGTTCTTTAAGCAAATGCTGGTACTGGCGATCGGTTACCTGCAATACTTTTTTAAATAACGGCTGGATGATCACGGGGTAAATAAGCAATGACATAAGGCTCAGTAAAAATTGTACAGGTTCCATTTTTTCTATGTTTCCCTTGTTCATTTCCCCTTCTATCATTTTTAAAAACATTTTCAGATCTTCATTCTTCTTAATATTTGCTATAATATCACTCTCATGGTTAAAATCATCATTCATCCGCGATACTATATAGATGTCCATGTAAGGGTAAGTTAAAGAGTGTTCCATCACTACATCAATAAAGCTTTCTATGCGTACCCGGAATGGGATATCTTCCTGCCCTACAGAAGTTTTCAGGCGGTTGGTCATTGCTTCCCTTGCATCTTTCAATACCTCGTCAAACAATACATCTCTCGAGCGGAAATAATAATTCACCAGGGTCCTGTTCACTCCCGCGGCATCTGCAATTTCCTGTGTGGTGGCTTTAAACCTCCCTTCTTTGAAAAAAAGACGTTTGGCCGCTTCTTTGATTTGTTGTTCTGTATGACTGTCCTTTATTGCCATTTAACTATTGTGTTTAACAAAATTGTTAAACAAAGATACACTGCAGTAGTATATCTGCAAATATTTTTCTTTATTTTTTGGGAGATTGACCTCTCTTACTTTTAAATCGGGCCGTAATGGATTGATTTACAAGGAATATAATTACAGGTAGCAGTTACTTTGCTCACCGGTTTGAAACCGGGTAATGCTTATCAATCCAGTCTGTCTTAAGATTATGCGGCAGGTCGAGCAGGAAATAATTGGTGAATTTCATTTCTTTCAGCACATTGATAGCCGGACGCACATTGGGGCAGTGCTCAAAAGGACAGCAGCCGCAATAGATCACAAGCTTCGTGTCTTTTTGCAGCTTACTCAATTCAGCTTTCAGTTTATCTATTCCTTCTTTCTTGCCGGTCATGCCCACCTCGATGGAATTGGGGATAGCGGCGCCGGGCCCTACGCTGATGATAACAGGAACATTATCTTTGAATGTGATGGAGTTTGAGAGTTCTTTAGGCGCCATAAGCTGTTTTGCCGTCCAGTTGTTAGCCTGTTGGGCGGAGACATGCATACAGAGAAACAGTGTTGCGGTTAAGGTAAGCAACTTCATGGTTACATGTTTTTTCATGCTTCAAAGATAAAATATTTTCACGCAGCCTCACAAAGGGGCAACGACGCAAAGAAGAGTATTGCTGCGTACGCTGCCCCACTGTGCCCGCTGCGAGAAACTCGCTCTATCGTAAACTTAATCTTCAAGATAGCCGAATTTGCCCTGGTTAAATTCGTCAAATGCTTCTACGAGCTCCTGCCTGGTATTCATTACAAAAGGACCGTGGGCGGCAATAGGCTCTTGCAATGGCTCCCCGCTCAATACCAATACTACAGCATCCTCAACAGCTTCTATGGTGAACGTTTCTCCATCGCGGTTGAACATGGCAAAATGATCCTGCGGCACAATATCTGTACCATTCACTTTTGCACTGCCTTCTACCAGCAGTATGGCTGTGGTATAATGAGCCGGGAAATTAAATGTTGCTTCTGCTCCTTTCTTTAATTTAGCATTGAATACATTTATTGGCGAAAAGGTGGAGGCGCTGCCTTTATGCCCGTTATATTCTCCCGCAATGATCTCTATTTCGCCACCGTTTCCGGGCAATGCAACCTTCTGCATATCTGTATTACGGAGGTTTTGATATTTCGGGTCACTTTTTTTGTACCGGGCAGGAAGGTTTACCCAAAGCTGCACCATCTGGAAATCGCCACCTTTTTTGCTCCATTCTTTTTCATGGAATTCCTTGTGCAGTATGCCTTTTGCCGCCGTCATCCATTGCACATCCCCTTCATTGATCACGCCACCGCTGCCGGTGCTGTCTGCATGCTCTACCTTTCCCCTATAGGCAATGGTTACTGTTTCAAAACCCTTATGCGGATGAACACCCACACCACGGGGGATCTCGCTTGGAGCAAAGCTGTACCGGCTGTTGTAATCCAGCATGATAAAAGGGTCCATCTCCTGCATGGTGGAAGTGCCGGGGATAAAATTATGTACCCTGAAGCCGTCGCCTACAAAATGAGGTGTGCCCGGCCTGCTTATTCCGGCAATTGTTTTTGTGCTCATAATATTGGTCTCCTTGTTTTAAAATTGTTATACACAAAATTATTACCCGGAGGAGGCCCTTCCATTGACCTATGATAAGAAGTCAGGATTTGAAATGCCTTTGCGCGAGGTCTTTTCTCACCCTGCTCAGGCTTTCGGGAGTGATCCCCAGGTAAGAAGCTACCATTGCCTGCGGCACGCGAAGCAGGATGTCCGGGTATATTTTTATGAAATCCAGGTATCGCTCTTCAGCAGTGGCGCTTAATAATTGGGTGATCCTTTTTTGCAGATGGCGTATGTGGTTGTGGAGCAGCCTGTTGTTGAAGGTTAAAAATGAGGGATTGTGCTCAGCAAGATTATTGATAAAGCTTTGGTCAGCTATGGTTACTTTACTGTCTTCCAGCGCCTGGATGAAATAGCTGCCGGGCTCATTAAAAAATATGCTTTCCCGGTCTGCAACCAGCCAGTTTTCGGGAGCAAAGTACAGTATGTGTTCTTTTCCTTTTTCGTCAATGGAATATTGCCGTAATAATCCCTGCTCTACAAAAAATACCTGCCTGCATATATCGCCCTGTCGTAGCAGGAACTCATTTTTTTTATACCAGACAGATCTGCAGTTTTCTGTAATGCTTCGGATGAGATCATCATCTAACTCAGTATTGGCATAGAGGTATGTGGAGAAACCCGCCTGCTTCATTATTCAAAGATATAGCACAGGATAGCATTTAGAAAAAGATATCCACGAATTCCAGCAGTCCGCAAGTGGATTGATTTATGAATACAACAAAGCCACGAATGCACGAATAAATTATAATAAAATACATTAGTGTATTCGTAGCTTTGTTCCCTTTTGTTGTACAGAATGCACGAATAAAATTATCAAGATACATTCGTGCATCCGTGGCTATATCTTCTTCACTTGCCCACGGCATGACACTGATAGCTCATAGCCGATACCTGACTGCTGATAGCTCCCTCCTTTCACTTCTCACGTTTGACATCTGACGTAGTATTAACCGGCTTAAGTGTTTGCAGGTAATTAAAAATTGCGGTCAGCTCGTCGTCTGTCATCCGCCCGTATGAATTCCAGGGCATAGGGCTGGCAGGGATCAGCCTGCCCATACGGAAACGGTCAATGAACATCTGTTTTGACCAGTGGAATATTCTTCCGCCGGGGTCGGGAGTAAGGTTGGGCGTAATGAATCCGTCTACTTCACCGCCTCCCGCAAAAGGCTCTCCTGTGAATTTTCCTGAGATATTGCGTTTGGTGTGGCATCCGTTGCATTCTGCTATGCTCAGGGCAAGATAGCGGCCATATGCTGCCGTAGTATCCTGCTTTACTTTTCCTGGCACTTCTTCCGAAGGACCTACCGGTTGCACCAGCAATGCTTTTACTATTTTTCCCATAATATTTAATTCGTGTTGGGGCACGGCATTCCTCACAGGCTTTTGGGTTCTCAGGTAAGAAATAATGGCAGTAAGGTCCTCATCACTGGCATTGTGAAAAGGCATGAAGTCGTATACTACCGTTCCGTCGGGGTGAACACCGTATCTTAATGCCCGGGCAATAGCTGCATCGGTGTATTTCCCGATGCCTGTAGCTGTATCGCCGGTGAGATTTTTTGAATAGATATTGCCCAGGGGAAGCTTAAAGACCACTCCTCCCGACAAAGGCACTTCCTGCCCAAGACCGATCAGTGAATCTGCATTTGTACGACTATGGCAGTCTATGCAATGCGCTCCTCCGTATACCAGGTGCCTTCCCCTTGCGACTACAGCGCTGTCTGCAGATGCCTGTATAGCGGGAAATGGAGCATCGTATTTTATATTTTGCCTTGAAAGGACAATAACTGCCAGCCCGCCCGCTAATACGAGCAGGACTATTGCTGTCCACTTTATTATTTTTTTGATCCTGCGCATATAATTTTTTTTGCGACTGCAAATTATCTGCGCGGTAATGAGAGCGCAAGGCGGTGTGGTGTGAACTGCTAATAGTGTGTGGTGAATTGGTGAATAGAGACGTGAGCGGTGAAATGTGAGAGGTGAAACGTGAGAAGGTTTTAGCTTACACCTTATGCCCTACACCCTATCCTGCTATGGCCCGTGCCTCAAGAAACATTCCGGGGTTTGGTTTTGAACCACGAAGGCACAGAGACACAAAGATGCACAAAGGGCCCATGAAAAAGGTAATGATCCGGAAAAAATCCTTACCTTAATAAGAGCTTGTATTGATCAATATTTCATTATTTAAACCTGTCTGCCATGCTGCTGTATATTTTAGTCAAGCTGTTTTTGCAAATATTTTGTACCGGAACAGCTTCATTTCAAGAACAGGTCATTGATAATAATATTTCCATCGGCTACGGTATCGCGCTGGGTGATGTAGACGGTGATGGTAAGCCTGATATCCTGCTCGCTGATAAAAAACAGTTCGTATGGTATCGCAATGGCGACTGGAAAAGATTTGTGATGGTGGATAATCTTACAGGGCATGATAACGTATGTATTGCCGCTGCCGATATTACAGGCGATGGTATGGTGGAAGTAGCAGTTGGCGCTCAATGGAATCCCGGGGAAACAAGCGACGCTGCACAATCCGGGTCGGTGCATTACCTGGTACGTCCCAACGACCCTACTCAATTGTGGCAGCCGGTGGAGCTGCATCATGAAACAACCATCCACCGTATGAAATGGGTAAAATTTTCTGATGGCAAATATTATCTCGTTGTTGTTCCTTTACATGGTAAAGACAATAAAGATGGTGCGGGACAGGGCGTAAAGATACTTGCATACCAGTTCCCGGGAGATGTAAGGGGCTCGTGGAAGATCACAGCGCTCGACACCACGCTTCATCTCACACATAATTTTGAGAATGTTATTGCCGGCGATACCAGGCAAAACGGGTTATATGTCGCTTCGAAAGAAGGTATAAAATTTATACATAGAGATATATCCCGTGCCACCGTGGCGGCGAAGGATATACCGGGAACAGGCAACAGCGCCGGGGAAGTGAGGGCAGGATATTTTGCTTCCGGCAAACAACTGATCGCCACCATTGAGCCTATGCACGGAACGGCTGTAGTAGCCTATTTACGGGATGATAAAGCGACCCAAAGGGTAGTACTTGACGATAAGGTAAAGGAAGGGCATGCACTGGCAGTGGCAGATTTTTCGGGGGACGGGCAACCGGAGATAGTAGCGGGCTGGCGGTCGCCGGACGTTAACGGAGAAGTGGGAATAAAGCTGTACACCTGCAGGGATGGGGAGGGAAAAGCATGGTACCCGGAATGGATAGACCGCAATGGCATGGCATGCGAAGATCTGCAGGTAATGGATATGAACGGCGACGGTAAACCTGATATAGTTGCCTCGGGAAGAGCTACAAAAAACCTGAAGATTTACTGGAAGTTATAATTTGAACCACGAAGGCACTGAGACACAAAGTTTCACAAAGAAAGTGTTGTATGCTTTGTACCTCCTTCCGGGACTTTGGTTATAGTGTGACTGGCATGAATTGGCAACCTTTCTGCTAAGCCTTATCTTTGTGCTCCTGATTAACAGATAAAGCGCAGTTATGCCAGAGAGAGCATTGATAGCCGAAGCATTACTTTCCCAGCCGTCCTTATTACCTGAGTTACGCATTGCAGGAGAAAAAGTGTTGAACAAAGAGCGCCTTACCGAAGAAGACGGCGTCGTGCTTTTTGAGAAGGCCAGCCTTCCTTTTGTGGGCATCCTGGCCAATCTTGTGCGGGAGCGGTTGCATGGCGATACAACTTATTTCAACCGCAATTTTCATATAGAGCCTACTAATGTCTGTGTGTTTTCCTGCAAGTTTTGCTCTTATTCACGGCTATATGCCAAAAGAGAAGAGGGGTGGGAGCTAAGCACTGAGCAGATGATGCATATTGTGCGCAGCTATGATGGCAAACCGGTAACGGAGGTGCACATAGTAGGAGGAGTACATCCCCGGATGACCATGCAGTTTTTTATGGACCTGATGCGACAGATCAAGGCGCACCGCCCGGAGCTGCATATTAAGGGCTATACACCGGTAGAGCTGGACTATATGTTCCGTAAGGCAAAGGTTAGTCCGGAAGAAGGCATGAAGCTGATGCATGAGGCGGGGCTCGATTCATTGCCCGGGGGCGGTGCAGAAATATTTCATCCTGAGATCCGCCAGCAGATTTGTGCCGATAAGGTAGACGCCGAAGGCTGGCTGCGCATACACGAAGCTGCGCACAATCTTGGAATGCACACTAATGCTACCATGCTGTACGGGCATATTGAAAAATACTGGCACAGGATAGATCACATGAAACGGCTCCGCGACCTGCAGGATAAAACAGGCGGCTTTAATACTTTTATACCATTGAAGTTCCGCAATCATGATAATGAAATGAGCAATGTGCCCGAATCGTCGGTAATAGAAGATATGAAGATGTACGCGGTGGCGCGTTTGTTCATGGATAATTTCCCTCACCTTAAGGCGTACTGGCCAATGCTTGGAAGGCAGAACGCGCAGCTTACCCTGTCTTTTGGCGTAAACGATATTGACGGTACTATTGATGATACCACCAAAATTTATTCGATGGCTGGCAGCGAGGAACAGAATCCTGCGATGAGCACCACCGAGCTGGTTGCCTTGATAAAGCAGGTGAACAGGAAACCCGTGGAAAGAGATACTCTGTATAATGTGATAAAGGATTACACAGATACGGCTCCGGGATCAGAAGTTTTGACTGAAGTATTACATTAGTCGGCAGCGCTGATACTGCCACTCCCGTGGGTAACCGAAGAAACGGAACCGCCTCCGCTATACCTGATATTTCCGCTGCCATTAATGGTGGCATCTATTTTTATACTTGCAAATACTTTAATATCTCCGCTGCCCAAAGTGGTTGCTTTTGCATTTTCAGATTTGAGCTCCCCGGCGTCAATGTTCCCGCTGCCCATAGTGTTGCAGGAAATGTTTTTAGTATTCCCCGAAAGGTAAATGCTGCCTGAGCCTGTTGTCTTGGCTTTTATTTTAGGCGCATCCACTTCCAGCCTGATATTACCCGACCCCATTACGCCGATCTCCATTTCGTCGTTATTTACAAACCTGCCTTCACCTGTAATGTCGCCGGAGCCGAGAATTTCCACATCTTCGAGCGAGGCGGTGGTGATATATACATTAAGATCCTCGTGGGTATTGATATTGACATTGTTTTTGTATTTGACTACCAGGTTGCCATCGTCAATATAGGTCTCTACATACGGAAGAATGTTTTCTTCTCCTTTTATTTCCACTGATTGCTTATCTCCGGCTTTTACATCAATATTCATACCCCCCATGAGCTTAATTCCCCTGAACGATCCTGTGTTTCTTGATTCGGAAACCACATTGCCGTTTCCGTTCACGGTTTCGTGATTACAGGAAAATATACATACAGCTAATGTGCATAACAGAAGTAAACGCTTCATGACATACATTTTAGGATATCAAACCTACATAAAAATCCGGTGGGGGAGGAGAAAAAGGGATAAAAGGCAGTATTCGGGGTTCAGTGTTAAGGTATCAAAAAGCAGGCCGCAAAAAAGTGAAATTTTTATGGTTCCGTCCACAGTATCGCTATCAGGCTGCTGTTGCCACGCCCGCCTGTACCATTCGGGCAGACCCGCTTGTACTGCAGGTACAATATTGAGCAGCGATGCTGCGGCGCAGTATTGTCATAGAATAGTACCAATAAAAGCATTGTTTTTTTGTCCAGCCGGAAATAAGAGCTTTACATGGCTTTCAACTCCCCAAAGCGGATATCCTTCATTTAATGCAAAATCTATAGAACCGGTTACTTCCAACTGAGATTTTTTTGCCTGCTGTGCATTTAAAGAATAACTATAAACAAGTAAGCAAAACAGAATAAAGGCTGAAGGTTTAAGTAACATGGATAAAAAAAATACAGCTGACGTTAAGCTGTCTGCCGGTTTTTATCTCTCATTCAGCAGCCGCTCAAGTATTATACAAAATATGTCTGCGTTTTGCGCCATTTGTAATGTTGGACTTTTGCCTGTTTCCCTGCCAATTGCTACACCATCTGTATGAGGTGTAAAGTCTAAAATTTTGTCAATACGGATGTTAGCGTTCTTCTTCATTCCCGTAAAGATTATTCTTTTGTTTGTCAGGTATAGCGTTCCCGTGTCAATGAGCTTCATGGTGTCTACACTATAACTTTGAGGCTGGTAGCTTCCTGAGCGTAAATAAAACCCTTTCGCTAATTTAAAGCTTGTTGAATAACCACTATAGCTTACCCGTTGCCTTACGCTGCGAAGCTCATGCCAATTCACGTTTGATATTTTAACATGACAAACCTCGGACTTTTGAATAGCTATATCCGGCTGAATGACCGGCAAATCCAAATTTTCTAATGCCCAGTATAGCTTTAGCTTTCCAAGCTGCTCTTTTGTTTGGTCATTAAGCTGAATGTTTACGTTCAGGCTGCAGGCAATAGCCTGCAGCTCTTGTTCTTCGGCTGGCGAAAGGCGCTGGTCTGCCACCATCTGAGCCACGTAATTTTCAACAAATGCTGTTCTTGTTTCTGATGAAATTTTGTCGGCAAGCTGTTTTGGAAGCCGTAGCGTGGTTTCCAGTTTTGCTAAAAAATCTTCCTCCGCTTTTGTCAGCCTTCCGTCTGCTACTGCTTCCCGGAATGATTTTTTGTAAATGATCTCCCCAAGTTTTGTGTGTAGTTTATCAATAGTCTTATCATCCAAATAAAGTACCTGCTTTAAATGATTGAGCTCTTTTAGTTCATCGTCATTGATCACCTTGTCTGCAAGGCAATGATTCAGGTAAACAGCATAAAACTCTTCAAGGTTCAGTTTAAATTCTTTGCGAAGATTAAGCCGGTATTTACCCTCAATTGCTTCAATATCCCTTTGCGAAATGTTCAATACAGGTTTTGCAGCTAAAAGATTATTGAGCTCAATTACTGCATTTTCCTGCGGGACTTGTTTGAAGAGCTTTTGAAAAAAACTCGTATCCGATAAAGGTCGCTGCTGGTATAAATTTCCGTTCATTGCTTATTCATATTTTCTGTATTCTTCATAAACAGGTTCATTCCAGTTACATACACCGCCGTGATTAGAACAGGCGCCTCTGCCGGTAGCATCTGAAGTAGTTCCATCGCAGCATCGTGTTACATGGTATGCCACCCGTTTTCGTATTGGATTTATTTTGTCGTGAAGCTTTTCTGCTTCAGTATTTCCTGATTGCACTAATAATTTCAGGTCGGTTACAGCCTCCTGTATCCTGCCTGTTTTGCTGTAGCAAATTGCGCGGTTGTATAAGAGTTCCGGGTTTGAAGGGTCTGAAGGTAAGAGCGTATTGATCTCGGACAAGGCGGACTCGTATTTTCCCGTTTCTACTAAATCAAATGTTTTGATAGCTGCAATGCTTATTTTCTCTTTCTCAATTTGTTCTTTATCAGCCGGCAGAGCAGCAAAAGCTGTTGCATATTGAAGCTGCTTATTTGCTTCGTCAATTTTATGTTCTTTGGCTAAACGATTGCCCTGGTGTATATAAAAAGCTAAACTGTCTTTCCGTTGTTGTTCCTTTTCGTCAGCAATTGCTTTCTCTTTTGCAGCTTTCTCAACGGTAAGTTTTTGTTGACGGGAAATTTGCTGGTCAACATCGTTGTAGTGGCTTGTCAACGGCATAGAACCAATAAACAAAGCCGACGCTGTAATAGCTTTGATTGTAGGGGTAAGCCTGAATTTTAGTTTTCGTTCAATAAATTGATGTCCCGGTGGAATAAGGATCAAGCCTGTAAGTCCAAATATTAAAGTCATTAAAGGATGCCTGACGGCAGCTAATGCACCGGCAAGGAAAAATACTCCTGTTATCCAAAGAATGCTATCACGCAAGAAGTTTTTCTTTGCCGACCTGTAAAGGTTACCTTTAAAATAGCCAGGTAAAACCTTTGAGCTTTCAGGGATCAGGTTTGGAATATATCTCATATTTGGGTTGTACTGTTTGTCTTTTCAGGGGGTGTCGTTAGATAGGCATAACGCTTAAATACAAGCGTAAAAGCGGATAACCAGGATATAGCTTTGCCACCTTTAGCTCCACACTGTATTCCTGTGATTACCTGCAAAATCAAGCATTACAACAACATAACGCCGGTAAAACCTGTATATTGAAAAAGCCATTAAAATTTTTTTAAATACGGGTTTGGCTAGTGGCAGGCCCGCCTAAACGGACGGACAGGCAGTCAAAAGATTGAAAGACTTAAAGTGTATTCCAGTAGGTTCCAGGATAAGATGTTTTTTGATAATATCAAATATTAGGTCTTTATTTTGGTGATTTAATTAATCCCAAATAATGACCGTATCTGTATAGTAGTGCAGTATGATATTGCAGTTCCGTCTATCCTTGACTTTCGTGTTGTTATGGTTATAAGTAGCAGAAGTTTAGAGTACAAATATTGACCAAATGTAATTTGATGAATGATCACTTCAGTAGGAAAATACAGATGATCATTTCCCTCTTTTTATAAAAGCCGTTTGCGCCGGTGGCGAACTGTTTTTCTTTGCTGGGTCGCAAAAGCTGATGCCACCTCCCTTTTCATATACCATGATGCCCGCTCTGCGGATCTCCGAATATACCTGTTGCCTGGAAGCCCGGTAACAGATAGTAGTATTGATGCGCAACTGCTCAGGGATGCAGTTAAGGCTCTCCACCTCAAACCCGCACCACCGGCTCATATCCACTACAAACTGCCGCAACGAAACGTTTTGGTAGTTCCGGGTCGCTTTTGTCCAGATCAGCGCTTCCCCAACATCATTATTGTGTTTAAAAAATATGGAATCCACTGTAGTGTCGTTGGTTTTATCGTAACTTTTAACAATGGTTTGATCTCCGGGGCAGTCCAGCTCTTTGCTGTGAATGCCCTGCCTGCTTAATATTGCAGCCCCACCGCTGATGAGTGTGGCCTTGGTATAACCGGGGAGTGCAAGTATGGCAAAATTGCCACCGACGGTTTGCAACTGGCTGTTGGAGGTTTCCACTATCAGCTTTTCATGACTTCCTTTCCCCTGCGCTTCGATATAGGCTTCCCCGCTGATCTGCACATAACAGGTGTCCCGCCCCGGGCTGATAAAGAGGAGCTTCAGGGAAGAGCCTGCATCCAGGTGGATGCTAACGTTGCCCGGCAACTTAATGATATATTGCCGGCGTGCCGGTGTAATCATTTCCACGAACCGGTCTCGTGCTGTATCCACGGGCATTATTCCCGGTAAAATGGTCACTGCCAGTACGCCCGTCACTTCCTGGCGGATGTCAAAGTTGTTGATCCGTGTAACCAGCCCGGTAGTACTGCTGTCAACGGCTAAAACGGCAGTATCGCCCCACCGGACGGTGCAGGCAAACTCAGATCTCGGTATTTCTCCCGGGGAGGATATATCTCCGCAACTGCCTGTTGCATTGCTGCCTGGCCATTTTTCTAATATAAAATGATTGACTGTTATCACCAGCAGCAGTAATAGGCAGACAGTTCCCGCCACCTTACCATATAACAATATTTTTTTGTTACGCCGTATGCGCTGTGCGTCGCTGATGATCTTTGCAAAATCAGGCTCCCAGCCTTTTAAAGCACTGACCGGCTCCTGCTTTCCCATAGCATACAATACTTCTGCGGTCATGTCAAGCAGTTCATCTTCTTCATATATTTTCCAGCAGGCTTTCAGCCGCTCAAGCTCACCCCCCGTTATAGCGCCTTCTATATATTTTTTGATCAGTTCTTTAACGTAACCAGATTGGTGGATCATTGTAATTGCTTTTGACATCCTCAAATAAAAAAGCTGCTTAAGGTATTTCTCATATAGCGCTTGATTTTTTTCAAAGCCCGGCTCAACTGGTTTTTTACGGTTTGTACGGATACCCTGAATTGTAAAGCGATCTGTTTATGCGGCACTTCTTCTATTTTGCTCAGCAGCAATATATTTTTCTCCTGCGGAGGCAGCTTTTCCGCAGCTTCCCTGAAAAGAGCCTCCAGGTCTTTACGCTCTGTTTCTCTTGCTGTATAGTCGTTCCCGGGCAGGGAAGAATGGTCTTCCAATGGTTCTGTATAATATTTCTTTTTTGCTCTTATTTTATCTATAGCGATATGATGGGCGATGGTCAGCAGCCAGGATAAAGGTTTTTCTTTCCGGGCTGCTTCCTCCCGTTGTATCCACAGTGCCAGCATGGTCTCTGCAATAATATCTTTGATAAGTTCATCGTCATCACGGATGTATTTTTTAATATACAGCACAAGCACGGATTTGAAAGCTTTGTAAATAGCTGCCAGCGCCGCTTCAGCCGATCCGGAATTTGTTCCTAACTGCCTGAAAAGATCGAATCCGTCATATGTAAACATTTCCTCCATAACATACTGTTAGCCGGTGATAGCCTGCGAGAAAAAACTCAATTGAAATTCAATTGAGGATACGTTACCCCGAAAAGTCCAAAAAAAGTTGCACTCCGGATGGTACGAAACCTGTTTTTTTTCGAGTCTATATACAGGAGGATGATAGAAGAGCAGTAAACCGTAGCAGGTGCTGCCAAAATAGAAAGAATGTTTTAAAAAACAAAGTAATTCACTGAAAATGCCAAAATAAAAAATGACGTGGCATTACGGAGGTCTATTGGCTAATAATTGTTTGTCACTACTATCAGTAGCAAATACCATTTTATGACTGTTCCTTAAGCAACTGAAAATTTCATAAGGATAAAATTAGAAGGGAATCCAGTCCGGAATCTTTTTATTCATTGATTTATGAAGAAAACTTTGATCATAGAAATTATTTCAGCAATATTGATTTTACTGTTTACCTATACGTCGCTGGGAAAACTTTTAAATCACAAAGGTTTTGCAGTTGCGCTGGAATCAATTCCTGCTCTAAAGAATCATACGGAAACCATTGCATGGCTACTACCTGTTTGCGAACTATTAATTGCATTCCTGCTTTTTATCCCGGCGACTCGTATATTGGGTTTGTATGCTTCGCTTCTCGCATTGGTAATGCTCACCGGTTACCTGATCTGCATGGTCTCTTTTATGCGTGAACTTCCCTGCAATTGCGGTGGTGTGATAAACAGGCTTAGCTGGAAACAGCATATAATGTTCAATATGTTTTTTCTGATTATTAATATTTTTGTTTTAAGAGTCAATAAAAGAGTGGTAACCGAACTTAAAAGAACCCCGCCATAGTTCCCTGCGGGGAACACAATCTTATCCGGTAACAGTGTATCTATTGAGTAAAACTCTTTAAAAATAAAAATGAATCATATGAAACATTATCTTCTTGGTATAATAGCAGTCATCGCTGCCATAGGGGCTGTGGCTTTTAAGGCACACAAGGATCAATCGATGGTATATTTTACATTTAATGGCAGCACAACGAATGCCACGGCAGTTGCTAACGGGGCTAACTGGAAAGAAGCTCCGGAGGATGAAAATTGCAGCTCAAACAATAAGGCATGTCAGATAGCAGTAGCAGCATCCAATGTCAGTGCCGGTTCCGGGCGGACGCTGGCAGGTAATACTAATGTGCAAATCAGTGCGATCCCGGGTTCTCCCTCAGGGCATTATAAGCCAGCATATGTTAGTGGCAGTGCCATCACTATATTAAATAAGCCATGACAGCTTATTCAATCGTGTTAATTGCATTTAGGTTAGGTGTATACTAACCTAAATGCATATTTTAATTCTGCGGCATCCCGGTAATCTTTATAATATCGTCAGGCAGTTGCAAAGCATACCTGTCATCATTAGGGGGCAGGTTATAGGAATTGCCTGCCACTTCCCTGTAAAGATGAATATCCCGGCCTTCCTTATTCAGTCGTTTTATATCACTCCACCTGATACCCCGCATCAATAATTCCTTTCTTCGTTCTAAAAGAATTTTGTTAACCGCGTCCTCTGCATCAGCAGCCGTCACAGGAGAAAACGATCCCGTTTCATACCTGTTTATCAAAAGTGTATTCAAACTATTCATTGCTTCATTTGCTTTGCCGTTTCGTGCCTCACATTCTGATTTTATCAGTAACATTTCATCTGTAGCCAGTCCTGTGAACAGTGAAGTGGTGTGTGCTGCATAGCTCCCTTTAAATCTTTGATAACCGTTATTGGGTCTGAAGAAAATTTCTTTTCTTTTATCTGCATCACTGTATTCTTTATAAAGTATAGTATCTATCAATGCCCTGTTAGGAGCTTTAAAAGAAAAGCTATTGCTCATAACTGAATAAAAAATAACCTCCTGATTATAAGGGTATGATGCAAAAGGAATATTCCCCGAATTTATTTCGCCACTGTTATAATCCAGTATGTCGTTATGCAGTTCCAGGCAGAGCGATACATATTTATATGCGCTGTCGTACTCCCGCATTGATAAGAAAGCCCTGGCAAGCATACCATACGCTGCCGTTTTTGAAGGCCTTGTCGGTAATGCCGGCTGATCCGGCAAATAAGCTGCAGATTGCCTCAGATCTTCCACCGCTGCCTGGTATCCTTCAAAGGCGCTGGACCTTATGGAGGGAATATTAAGGTCTGTTTGTTCCCGTATGGCTATTCCTAAATCCGCTTTTGATTGTTCGGGATCATAAGCTTTTGCAAATGTCCAGCACAGGTTAAGGAATGAATATCCCCTGAAGAACAAAGCACTCCCGACAACATTGTTCAATTTATCAGTGTTATAATTATCTTTTCGGATCGCTGCCGACCTTTCCAGGCATAAATTGGCATTATATATTACATTATAGGTCCGCGACCAATCATTCTCATAATTATACACTATTCTGTTCCACGTGTATACATCCTGTTCGTTTGGTATTGATGCAAACATTTCATCAGTTATAAAATAGTCGTCGGCTGATACTTCTGTCATAGAGGGTGTTTGAAGGTTCATTACGGAATTATCATCCAGAATGGACTGAAGGTCTTCCAGGGCAGCCGGGGTAAACATTGATTCATCACTTCTTACATCTAAAAATTTTTTGCACGACAGCATTGAGAGCATACAGAAACATAATAATATTTTTTTCATAAACTAATATAGTTGGTGGTCAAAAATTATATTTAATGCCAAGCGTATACACTTTCTGTGGTGGAATTGAACCGGGATAGTCAGGGTCGATCCGCGCCTTGTTAGCCATCCAGATTATACCAAGATTTGCCAGGTTGAGGTACACACTACACTGGTGGCGCAATTGTTTTTGGGAGGGCTGAAAGTGATAATCCAGGTTGATGTACCTGAGCCTGATATGACTTGCACTCATAATATTTATTTCCGCGTTTGAGTAGAAGGCATCCCGCTCGGGTAATTCGGGGTAGTCATAGATAAACGAAGGCACATTGGTCTTAACCTCATCTCCCGGCGATTGCCATCTCCTGGCAAATTCTGCATCACCTGTACCGTAGTTGATGAGTTGGTAATAATTGAGAGTGGGTTTTCTGAAAAAGTAGCCAAGTTTATAGGAAATATTAAAAGAAAGCTGGAAGTTTTTAAACCCCATAGTATTGATCAGCGAACCAAAAAAAACAGGCGTTGCAGGTCCAATATATTTTATATTTCCTTCCACACCTTTTGACGATGCTTCATCTATAATGGCATAATAATCTGTGCTCTTTTGTCCATCAACATAGCCCTGTGGATTACCATCACCATCCAGCCCTCCCCAGTGGTAAGCAGCAATCGCATATAACGGTTTTCCTACTACGGGGGTGATACCACTGCCACCGCCGAAAAATGAGCTTACCATTTGCGCACCATCGCCATAGTATTTGGTGGTTTTATTGGTATTGTAATTAAAAATAAAATCAGTGTACCACCTGAAGGACCTGTCGATATTTTTAGTTCTTAATTGCAGGTCAATACCCCGCCCTTTCATAGCAGCAACATTTTTCACGATCATCGGGTTGCCCATTCCTCCCCATGTTGTATAATCGTATGGCGTAGGACCGTACAAGTCCGTTCCATTTTTGAAATAAAGATCAAGCGAGCCGCTCACAATATTGTTTTTAAAGTTAAAATCCGTACCTATGTTCATCTGAGATACCTGTTCCCAACGTAAAGACGGGTTGTTGATGGCTGTAATAACTCCATAAGGCACATTGGTAAGCGGGTTGTTGTCGATTTGTGCCACGGGCAATGCTGTTTTACGCGGATCAAGGTTGCCGCTTTTGCCTATTGTCATTCTTAGCCTCAACATTGGGAGCAGTTCGCTATTGTAAAAGCCCTCTTTGGAAATATGCCAGGAAATGCCTGTTGTCCACAATGGTTTCCATTTGTTATTAGTAGTTGCACCAAAAATATTGGCGCCATCCTGCCGGAAGCTCCCGGTAAGTGTATATTTCCCTTTATAGGTATACGCCAGATTACCATAAAACGAGAGATACCGTTGTGTACGCTTAAAAAAGGATGGTGCACCATAAATATTGGAATAGCCACCTGTGACATAAGTGGGATAAAAGTTGCGGAAGTCTACACTGGATGAAGTCAGCGGATTGTCCCTGTATCCGTATGTTGTAAACGAATAGCCTTCCATATATATGTCTCTTGCTTCCGTTCCCACTATAGCGCTGATATTGTGCCGGCCGTATTCCCTGTTAATATTGAATTGTCCTCTTATGTTTTGCGAGCCGGTTACAGATGTATTGTTGTATATAATGCTCCCGGGAGGAATAATGTAATTGATAGCATCATTATCCCGATCAATCTGGGTAAATAAATTAATGAGGTTGCGTGCATTAAAACTTTCCGGAGCCGATTCCCTGCGGGAATCCGTATTTTGTTTTTGATATTGATATTTCAGGTCAAAATCAATGCCTTTTGCAAGTGTAGCCGTAACGCCAATATTACCGATAAGCTCTTCTGTGTTTATTTTAGTAGCATCATACAAATAATCGTTCATAGGATAGTATTTCCAGTCATACAATTTACCGGCGCCTGCAGTATCTGTATAGAAATTACTGTATTGGACCGGTACCGACGCATATTCTCCACTTTGATTTACCAGTTCCAGGTATGGCACGTCCCTGCCTGATACTATAATAGAATTGTAGGCAGGCTTGCCTGATACAGATCTGCTGTTCGTATAATAAAAGCCTGCATCTATTTTAATATTCTTTACCGGCTGGTAGGTTGTGCTGCTTTTCAGGTTCAGCTTGTTGAATGTAGCGCTCAAATTATCCATAGTATTATCCAGGCTTGCTGAAACATACCAGGCCATGTTGTTGGTACCCCCTCTCAGATTCAGGGCGTATTGCCTGGTAATACCTTTTTTATACATGTACTTTCTGTACTGATCCCTGGTGTCTATCCCTTTCAGGTAATCAATTTGTTGTCTTGCTTCTTCTTCTGACAACAAACCATTATCTTTTTTTACCATTACTTCAACAAGCGGTGTAAGTGCAGGATGCTGAAAGTCATTAATGGCATTATCATAATATCCTTTCGTATACAGGAATTGTTCAACATCTATATAATCTGCTGAAGAAATTTTAGGAAACGCCTTCAGGTCAGGTTTTTCTGTAACCAATACATCTGCGTTGAACTCTACCTGCATTGGTTGATTATTTTTCCCTTTTTTAGAAGTGAGCACAATTACACCGTTGCCTCCTTTTACTCCATAGATGGCAGTAGCGGCGGCATCCTTCAGCACTGTTACATTTTCAATATCATTAGGATTAATATTGTCGATAGAACCTTCATAAATAAAATTATCGAGAACAATTACGGGATCAAGAGGGCCATTAATAGTGCTAAGCCCGCGTATGGATAACCCCAGTTTGCGGTTGTTGTCTGTTTTATTGGTGACAAAATCCACGCCGGCGATCACACCATCCAGCCTTTTCAGGATATTGGTCCCTGTTTGCTGATTAAGTGTTGCATTATTTATTATACCGAATGCACCGGTAAGGCTTACCTGCTTCTGACTGTTATATCCTGTTTGTATAATTACGTCCGGCAATTGGTCGGCGCTGCGTTCAAGGGCTATGGACAGGTCGCTTACTGCTGCGTGCAGCGGAATTTTCTGGCTGCTATAGCCGATATGTGAGATCAATAATGTATCAGGCAACAGAATATTACTGACAATAAATCTTCCCATATTGTCAATAATAGCAACTTTCCCCGAAGCAGTGGTAATCGTAGCCTGGGGCAATGGTATTTTGTTTTCTTTTGAGGTGATGGTGCCGGTTATTGTTACCCGGTCTGCCTGGGCATAGCTTCGACAGGTAAGCAGAAGACTAAAAACTAATACAGTTGTTTTGATATTCATTTTTACGGTTTGTAGTTATGAACAATATTTTCTCCCCTGCTGAAAACGAAAACATCCAGTGTTTCCCTGCGCTCAACAACCTGTAATCCTTTCCCAAAAAGAAAGCGTTCAATTTCCTGCAGACTCATATCGTAAAAATCTGCAGGTAGCCTGATGAAGATCCCTTCAAGCGTTTTGTCCATGGTGAAAGGCAATTCCGAAAGATCGTTGAGCCGGCGAAGGACGACATTGAAAGATGTTCCATCAGGCGGGGACTGATATTCTTTGTTTCCTGCAGCCATGATGTGCTTTACCGGTATAAGACGGCTTTGCTGCTGTACGGTAATACCGAAATAATCTTCCAGGTCAATGCGCATCCGCCGTTTTGCGGATGGCAGGCCATTTACACCCATTACCTCGTAGCAATACGCTTTATTGTACTTATCTGTTTCTGCATCAGTTATAGTGAAAAGATCCTGGACATTACTATCAAATACCAGACGGTTCACCGGAACCTCTGCAAGATCAAAAGCTTCTGTGAAAAGCGTTAATGCAGGATAATTTATGATGCAATAGCGGAGCTTTCCGGGTGCATAGTCCTGCAGTACCATCCAATATCCGGCTCCTTCTATGTAAGGAGTGATAGTTGATCTTCTGCCAATCAAGCTATCAGGGTTCAGCGTTCCGGCTGTAAACAGCGGCTTCCAGGGATTAAAATCCAGGTTGTCATTTTTGAGATGAAAGGATATATCGCCCTTTAAGGCTTTGCGGATGTTGGCTGCCGTTACTTCATCTTTTGAGGTGGTAGCGATGATCCTGCCTTCCTGGTTTATCCATACATAATGCGGTACAAAGCGAAATGGAAAATATTTCTGGAAAACAGCCTGCTGAATAGCTACCGGAACGTTTTGGGGCATGCTGATACGGGGATGCAATTTTTCAAAAGCTTTTTTTACCCGGACAGTATCATCTCTTACAAAAGGATTGATCAATAACGTTTGCAAGCTGCCGGCAAACTCTTTTTGCAAAGTCTCTATTTTGGGAAATACTTCCAGGCATGCACTGCACCATGTAGCCCAGAAGTCCAGTATCACCAGCTTGCCTTTCAGATCGGATAACCGGATCTCAGAAACGGGGGAGTTAAGCACATTGGTAAGCACCAGGCCGGCGGGAAGGGTATCCCCGATGCTGAGAGGCTTTATATTATTATTGGTTTGGGCATGGGCTATGGAAAGGCATAGCAAAGCCAATAAGCAAAAGATCCATTTCATTTTGCAGTGGATTGAGCGTACATAAAACAGCCGCTGTTAATCCGCAGGCGGGATATACAGCAGACCAACTATTATATGGAGAAGAGTGGCAAAGGGCAGGAGCCGGTGGAAAGTATAATAAAACATGAGAAAAACTGCATAAAAACCAAGCCACCGCTCCCTATCCCCTTGCCTGGTGATTACACCGGGTTTTTCGGCTTGCAGGCGAAGAGAATACGAGAGGAGTGGAAAAAAGGTAATAAATGAGCATACCCGTGCTGAATGCCATGGCGGGCATTAAAGACACGTGCAGTTTTGGTAACACAGTTTTCCATCCTTGTGAGTGTTGGATGAGCCAGGCTGGTTCCCTGAATTCTTAATAAGCCGGAAATGGGATATTCCACCAAATTAAGAAGCGTGGGACTCAACTTACCGCTTTGAGGCCCTCGGAGAGCCAACCACAAATAAGCAAGTACCCACGCCTAGGACGTGGGCATTACACTTATCATCCCGTGGTTGTTTGAAATTTCCGAGGTTTCAAAGCGAGACTCAAAGCGAATGCTTCAGTAATATTTTATGAAGACTTCGCAAAAACAATTTTCATTAAGCAATGATAATAAAAATAATTCATATTACGGTATACCGTAATGAAAAAATATTTTTTTTCTTGTTGCTTACAACATGGGAAAAAATGACGGGAATGATTTTGCCAAATTTAAAGTAGCATACGCGCTGAATAAACTTCTGCAAAAAAATAAGAAGATTTATGAGCGTAACAGGAAGCAGGGAATTGAAGACCTGCTTTTAGATCACAGCTTTGACAGGATAGCTTCGAGGACCGGACTGCGAATAGCAACCATTTCTGAAGTTTTTAATGGAAAAGCGGACCCGAAATTTTCTACGATCAGTTTAATACTCCAATCTCTCAGGGTTAATTATTCCGGATTTGGCAGGCTATTGGATAATGTGACTGATGCCGAAGCCAAAGCATATATGGATGCTAAATTACCTTCAAAGAAAATAAGGACCAGGTAAGCTATTCCCGCCGCGTTCAGCTATACTACCCTGTTTTCAATATTATAATTTAAAAAAGCAACCAAAAGCTTGTTCCGGGCGACTGTAAGATTCTATGGGATATTAGCTCTTTTCAATGGGGAGACACCGTCTCCTGAGAACATAGCTGACACGAAGTCCGGAGACTTCGTGCAGCAGGTTATAAAGAGCCGGGGCACTTTGATCAGCCAAATCTTATCCTGTCCGTAAGGCAAAACCGTATTTAATTTTATTGTTCAGCTATAGTTTTCACAGCTATTTATTTCCCGGGAATTTTATAGCCCATCCTGATAGCGAATGTGTGGAAATGATTCCCGTTTGAAAAATAATTTCTTGTAATTTTCTACTGGTATGTGTCTTCACATATCAGCATAAAAGAGTGAGTATTTCGGTATGTGAAGACACATACCGATAGGAAATAGTGAAAAGTATCTGTGACTCCAAGTGCCTGTAAAACAAAAATACACTATTCATTCAGTCTCGTGATCCTTATAACGAGATCGCCGCGGAATCCGGGCACACCATACTGCAGGTTTTTAGCGCCGCTGATTGTAATGGCGGGTGAGTACAACCCCGTTTCGGGGGCGTAACAACGAAGCTGATACAGGCCCGCAGGCAGATCGAAGCCGATATTGCCATGAATGGGCTGGCCGGCATTGTTGTCTGTGAGCTCCCGTTCGTCTGCAAGGTAGATATTGTAATCTTTGCCGGCTACTGCAAAAACAGCTTCGAGTGTATGGGCGGGCTTTTCCCTGAGCCAGCCGGCGAGGGGTCTGGCTTTCACAATATCTACCGTATGCATATAAGCCGACAAATGCTTAAACCAGGTACGCAGGTATTTTTGTGAGCTGTCGGTACCCGTTTCGGCATAGTTGGTAATGCTAAAATCTATGATGTCGTAATGCGCGCCGGACAACAGGGTTACCCATGCCCGCTTCCGGTCGATGGTCCATGCTTCGTAATCCTTATAGGCGCTGGCTACATTGTCTTCATCAAAATTCAATGGTTTGGCTTCATGGTAGGTGTCGAGGCAATAGTCGCGGATGGCCCTTAACCTTAATTGCTTAGACATAAAGTCGCCCATGTGGTAGGTCCTGCCACGGTAAGCAGCATTTGGCAACGGATGTATGTTGACAATATCGAATGGCATTCCTGCAAAAGAGCTGTCGCAAGGCTGCTGAGCGGGAGCATCGTTATAGGCTTCCTGGCCGGCTATGAGGTGCTTATAGGGCATGTCTTTTTCAGCATCGCGGATAATAGCGGCGAGTTGCATCTGCCACTGGTTCACTTCGGGCGGCTGCGCATTACTGCTATTGTTCTGGAGATTGCCGCCAGGCTCATTACAAATTTCATAGAACACATTATCGTACCGTTTGGTGAACTCCACAATTTTGCGCACATATCTTTTCTGTATGTCAAATAGTTTGGGATGGCGTGCAGTGATAAAATCAGGCCATTCTATTTTTTCTGTTCCGCTGATATTATTGGCTGCATGCAGGGGATTGAGCTCCCACACCAGCGGCTCATACATGTTGCTGAGCAGGGTCAGTTCAACCACAATGCCATAGTGCGCAGCGAGGTCGAGAAATTGTTGCAGCCTGGAAAAGAACTCGGGGTTCCATTGATTGAGGTCGTACTTTAATTCGCCATCAAGCGCTTTGCCGGGGCCGGTGCGCAGAAAGGGGGAGATATAATCGGGCGATTCGGGCTTGCAGGTGGAGTAGGGGTTCTGGGCGCTTTGTAATTCTCGGAAAAGGAGGAACAACCGGGTGTAGGCGATGCCTTTGCCGGCTGCATCGGCGAGGTAGCGTTCAAAGCGGAATGGCCTGTTCATTACGGAGCCGTAGTGTTCGGTTGCGGTTAAAAATACCATGGGTTTACCACGGAAGAGAAAACATTTCGGGTTGTCGGGATGCACACTCACGGGGATGACTATACTGTCTTTATGGATTGATGGCTGCGCCGGCACCAATGCGGGTGCAAAAAGCAGGATGATATAGAGAAAGCAGCTTTTAGCTGATGGGGCTATTGGCATGGAAGCTTTTATGGGTTTGGTTGAGAGTATTGTTGAGCTAAAGATACATTGCTTGGCTGTGCAGGTATTCGTCTTTTGTCACTTTTTTACAGGAAAAAAGTAATTACCTGCCTGCCGGCAGGAAAAGACCCCACCCGATTTGAACGTCGTTCAGGCAGGCGCCGGGAAGGTATTACCCTCCCCATGTTTTACCCAGTAAGGAATAATGCTTTATCTATTTTGATACATTATTAACCTTGCTAATTCTTCATCTTCTATTTCAGTTATTGAAATGCCGCCAATGCCAATTGCAATTCCTCCACCGATTGAATTTCCGCTGGTTTGTTTTGATACCTGATAATATCTTGATCTTCCATTAAGCTTAATTTCATGATTTTTCCCGTTAAGTGAGATGGTAACCGTCTCATTGCAATCATGGAATTTTTTTTCGATAACATCTTTTTTGGATAGGTTATTGTAAGTCGTTTCATTAATTTTTACATTAATTGTAAAAGCTGATCCCATAGGACTTTCTAAACTATTCCGGGCTATAAATACGCTGCAATTATTGTTGCTTTCCGAAACCTGGTTAAATTGCTCAACATAATACAGGCTTCCGTCAGCATAAAATCCATTTCCTTTCTTTCCCCAACCAATTGTTTTAATTGTAATGAGATTCGCCCCTTTTTTCCTGGCAAATTCTATCATTTTCTTCTTCATGCTTTCCCAATCATTTTTCCAATCTTCCCTTAGCACAAAATCTCCGATTACCTGCCCATTATGAGAAATGCTTTCGTTTACACCAATGATCTTTACGTTTTCTATCGCTGTATCCGGTTTAAAGTTAGTTACCCCATTTTTTAGTTTAATTGAACTGCAGGAAAACAGGAAAATCGTTATGATATACAAAAAAGGAAAGGGCTGCTTTGTCATGGAATGTATCGTTCGTTTATATTGAGTGAAGTTCGTATTTATGCTATAATGTGATGCGGATAAATTAAAGATTGAAGGATTAAAAAAGCACCTTTAAGATAAGGTGTTTTTTGATAAGCTAAATATTTTTTCTACTGGTATGTGAAGACACATACCGATAGGAAAGATTATAACAATCTATTTCCCTGCCAACATTTCTGCCTTCGTTTTGAACTGTTCGGGTTTCCCGGGCAGTTGATCCTCTTTCTAATGCTTTATTTTCGAATAAGCGAAGTCATACAGCATTTATTTGAAGGATAATTTCCTGTATTCGATATAGCAGGGTTATTCATTAAGCGTTTCTTCTATCGCTGCCCGTAGTTCCTCTTTGTTGGGCAGGTACAGTTGATATTTGCTTACAAATAATTGCGAAGAAACATTGTGCATAGCATATTGTATCAGCAGGTCATCTTTCTCTCTTGCCAGCACAATACCGATAGGCGGGTTATCTCCCTCCGTTTTTTCTTCGTTCTCAAAATACCCGAGATACATATTCATTTGTCCCACATCTTCGTATCCGGCTTCACTTTTCTTGAGGTCTATTAAAATAAAGCACTTGAGGATCCTGTGGTAAAAAACCAGGTCAACATAATGATGCCTGTTGCCCAGCGTAACCCGGTATTGTCTGCCAATAAAAGCAAAACCCTTGCCCAGCTCAAGCAAAAAATGCTGAAGATGCTCAATGATCCGGCCCTCCAGCTCGGTTTCGCTATAATGGTACAGCTCCGGTATTTTCAGGAAATCCAGTATATAAGGGTCGCGGATAACATCTTCGGGCCTGGAAACAGACTGCCCCTGCTTTGCCAGGTGTAAAATGCCTTCTTTATCTTTAGAAGCAGCCAGGCGGAGGAATAGAGATGCTTTTTTCTGTCGTTTTAGTTCCGGGATAGACCATTTTTCAAGAATGGACTGCTTTTCATAAAAGCTACGTTCAAGCTTATCTTCAATTTTTAATAATTCCACGTAATGCGACCAGCTCAATAAGTGAGAAGCCTTCTCACTTATTGGATACTCCAGGTAAAAAAGCCTCATATAGATGAGGTTGCTCCTGCTAAATCCTTTACCGTGAAGCCGGCTTAGGTCTGTAGCAAGATTATTAATCAAAGACTTACCATATACTGCACGTTCCAGACCACCCTGTTCAAATTCAACAATATAGCGGCCTATCTCCCAGTAAGTAGTTACCAACTGTATGTTTACGGTCTGGATGGCTTGTTGCCTTCCCTGGTTGTAAGTGGCAGAGATCTGGCTGACAAGCTCGTTATAATCCTTTTGGTTGGTCAGGTTGTTCATAAGCAGCAAAATTTTTTATAAGCGAAATGTTGATCAAACGTACATGAAATTTTTCATTCATAAAACCTGTCCGTTCCGGCAGGCGGGGATACAAAGGATGAATGAATCCCGAATGATTTCGGGATATGGGAGTTCCTCTTTTTTCTACTGGTATGTGTCTTCACATACCAGCATAAATATCAAAGTTTATTTGACGTATCAAAACGTAATGCCAGTAGTGAATAAGGCAGGAGTATGAAGAACACACCAGTAGGGATAGTGTAAGGGAATAGTCATTCTCGCTTGTACTGCAGGTACAATATTGAGCAGCGATCAAACATTTACACCTTATTTAAGGGATCCCTGTAACATATTTTATAAATAAACAAAAAAAAGTAATTTTGTAACGTTATGAATTTGGAGTTTCTTATAACGGAATCATTTGATAACGACATAAAAAGACTTCCTGAAGCACAGCAAAACAGGATTAAGGATGAAATTAATCATGTTTCAGGTTCATTGCTAAACGGAAGGAGCTTTTTTATGGAAAAAGCTTCTATGCCATATATCTTTAACCTGAAAGGCGGACTTGACAGTTCCCTGTATGTTGTGAAGGTAGATGAAGATAAAAAAATGGTGGTGGCTGTAGATGATGATCCTGTTTTTGACAAGGTGTCTTTAACCATGTACAGACTGGTAGATGGAAACGATGCAGATCAGGTTTACAAAGAAGTGGGCGAACAACTGTACAAAAGCGTCGGTGTATTGTAAATTAACCTATGGCTGAAATAAAAACACTGCTTGATGAATATGGTATTATTCATGAAGCCAACAAAACTCTTCCAGGTGATGATCTAAAACTAAAATTCCTGGAGTCGCTTGCGGAGCTGGAAGATAATATTGCCCACAGAACCGGCAGTTTCCCCAAAACACGATTACATAAAGTATCAGGCATTAAACAAAAAATTTATCGTGCAGATATTGATAAAATATCCGGTTGGCGCATTCATATATAATACACAGATGGCCAACTGCATTTGAAAGATATTATTGACGGGCAACATCATGATGATGTAATAAAAGTGATCCGGGCAAAAAAGGATCGTTACAATTAGCCATTTTGCTATTGATGAGCCGGCTTCCCTGTTTCAGGCGCTCATCGTTCAGCGCAAAGCCTTTTACCAGGTATTCTCTTAAAACAGATGTCGCCCATTTTCTGAATTGTGTGGCTTGGAGGGAATTAACGCGGTAGCCTACAGATATGATCGCGTCCAGATTATAATATTCAATTTCCCGGTTTACTTTCCTCCCACCTTTTTTTCTACTGGTATGTGTCTTCACATACCAGCATAAAATATCAAAGTTTATTTGACGTATCAAAGCGTAATGCCAGTAGTGATTTGCAGGTTTTGGTTGAAAATGGCATAATTGAAAAAACCGGCACTACCGGAAAAGGAACATCCTATTTCTTAAGCGGCAATATAGGGGCGAAAGGGGCAATATAAGGGCGAGCATTGCTAATCCCGGTATGTGCAATTTTTGCACTAACTGATTTTTTATCTAACTCATTAGTTTCAAATATATTAGATAAGTGCCGGGTTACGCGTAAAACAGCCGCAAACAAGGTGTAAAATACACCCTTAATTGTGTAAATTTATTATAGCCTGGATGCTAAATAATAGCAGTAACTGAAATAAATGAATTACTATGGAGCTTATAATTGATTTTGATAACATCAAAGATCCTTCAAAAAGAGAATGGTTAATCCGTACGCTCAAGCTGATGGGTATTGGCTTCCATACCAAAGAAGTGCCCCTAACATTGGAGGAATATAACGAGGATCTTGAAAGAGGGAATGCTGAAATTGAGAAAGGTAATTTTATAACTGCCGAAGATTTAAAAAAGGAAGCTCAGAAATAATGGAAGCTGGAGAGCATTTGAGCTTCACCGGTACAGGATATCCTATCGCGTTATGAAGAATGAAATACGCATTGTTCGCTTTCACCCACATGCGTTACCTCCCTTACATCCACCAGGTGCGCAGCTTTATCAAATAGATTGCATTACACAGCATTTTGTAAATTAAGTGAGTTATGAATCACCAGGAAAAACACCGGGAGCTGTATATCCGCATTGGTGAAATATATTTTTGGGCGGTAGTTTTATTCGTCAATTCTGTTTTTTAAGTCCATTCGTTCGTGTAGAATTCTGATGATTTCAATTTCATCTTCCGCAATTTGTTGATAGAATATTATGTGTTTCCCGGTTCTTAGCCCGAGTAAGTTACTGTTTATTCCATCGTATTGTTTTCCAAGTTCTGGGTTTTCTCCAATTTGCATGCAGGCAAACTTCAATGTCAAATAATATCTGTCAGCCTGCTTTTCAGACCATTTTTCAAAAGTATAATCCCAAATATCATTTAAGTCGTCAATGGCTTCCTGTCTTAAAATAACTTTAGCCATTTTTACTTTTTTCAGATTTTAATCTTTTCAAATTTTCGTCAAAGTCAAAATTTTCAACTCGTGGGCTGTTCAAGCCTTTCTGAATTGCAGCTCTCAATGCAGTAATTTTGCTTTCTTCATCTTCTAAAAGCCGAAGCCCGGCACGAATAACTTCACTCACGTTCTTATACCGTCCTGCTGATACCTGGCTACTTACAAACTGGTCAAAATAGTTTCCGAGTGATATTGATGTATTTTTCATTTTATCAAACTTTCCCCAAAGTTACCAAAAATTGGTAACTGTGCAAGTGTTTTAGTCACACCTTTTAGGTTTTTCTTTTTCAGTTCACCAAATTTGAAATTTGTTTCCATAAAAAACTTCATCAATTCTCCCCATTTTTAAGTCTCGTGAGACACGAGCCCTGGCGACAGATCCTACCTCGCCGTGTTACTATCTCCCGTCTCCCCGGCACGTGTCTCACGTGCCGGAAAGAAGAAAAGGTGAAGACATACACCAGTACGGAAAATAGTGTAAAGCAGAACCATCCCCCTTGCAGCAGTGCCATTATAATGATACCGGCCTGCCGTTCTTCAAGTATTCACCCACATGCGTTACCTCTCTTACATCCACCAGGTGCGCGGCTTCTACCAGCTTTATCAAATAGATTGCATTACACAGCATTTTGTAAATTAAGTGAGTTATGGATCACCAGGAAGAATACCGGGAGCTGTATATCCGCATTGGTGAAACATATTTTTGAACGGCGAGATGACGGTTACGGTTTCCGTATAGCGACAAATAATTTATAATTTAGGTAGACCTACTGTTTTCAGAATACGGTTTGCCCTTTCAGCCTTATCTTTAAAAAATGGCTGCTCATCATATTTCCCATTCAGGGTATTATCAATACTAAAGCCTTTGGGAAGCTTTAGCTTTGCTGATTTTATTTGTTTTTTGGGTTTCATGGCAAATCAAATTTATGATTTTCTACGTACTAAAAGCTTTCCTCAACGATGTAGGGATTCAACAAAGCAATGTAAATTTGAACTATGAAAATTGCACTTCAATATGTTAACGACATGAATGGCAGAACAAATGCTGTTCAGCTACCCCTGACAGAATGGGAAAAAGTACTGAATAAGCTAAAAAAGTATGAACGAGCTTTAAAGCTGAAATCAGACCTTAAAGAGGCATTTGAACAAGTCGCTAGTCTTAAAAAAGCAAAAGAGCATAAGCAGACACTAAACGAATTTTTAAATGAGCTTTAGTATTATTCCCAGCGACAAGTTTAAGCGGGAAGCGAAACGGCTTATCAGGAAATTTCCATCTCTCAAATCTGAATCACCTGACGATCATTTGTTTTACCCAATAGTTATCTAATAAAGCATGAACATCCCCCCAAATCTTCTTTTTTCTCGCAGCGTTTCATGAGCTTCTCCGGAGAGCCTAAAGGCAGGCGATTTTTACTCTTGCTTTGATTCCAATAATTGAGTAATGTCTGTGAGCAAATGAGGAATGTTATGCTGGATAATATCCCAAACAATATTACTGTCTATTCCAAAATAATCGTGAACTATTATGTTGCGAAAGTCCTTTATCTGCCGCCAGTTTATATGCGGGTGCTGTGCTTTATAACTATCGGGTATTCTTGCCACAGCTTCGCCGATTATCATAAAATTATGCTGTACAGCATGTACTGTTTTTATGTCTGTACTGTATTGTTCAAATGTAAGCCCTTCGGTAAAGGATATTATATTGTCTATTGATTCCTTTATATCTCCTAATAAAAAAAAGACACTTCTTTCAGACATGGATCAGGTGTTTTTCCACAAACGGCAGGTATTTTTCCTTAATTCCTTTACGGGATACAAGGTCAATCTTTGTATGAAAAATATCTTCCAGTTCATGTGCCAGAGAAATAAATTCAATTCCTACCCTGCCATTAAAATCAACAAGGATATCTATGTCACTGTTTTCATTAAAATCGCCCCGTGCATAAGAACCAAACAAACCTAATTCAGAAATGGGATAGCGTGTTTGGAGTTCAGGCTTTTTGTCCTTTAATATTTTGATTATCTGGATAGTGCTGTACATGTATCAAAAGTAATAAAAAACAGTAAGAAAAAGAGTGAGTTCGGGACACCTTACCCTTTTCCTCGCAGCGTTTCATAAGCTTCTCACAGCATCTGCCTCTCTCCCACTACAACATGCATTTAATTCAATACAACCTGCTGGCGGTATTATAAACTCACTACGCTTTTCCATAAAAAGTTTATCCCCATCAAAAACCGGGTGCTGTTGTATATGTTCCGGGAGATAATCAGGACCTACTGTAGATTTTCCTGCTCCGTTGGAGCCTGTTATAATATAAAGTTCAGGCATTCCCTATCCTGACAATTTATACTTTTGTCGCAGCATATCAGCTTCCACAGGAGAAAGTTGCCTGATAACGCTGAAATCCCTTGCGGAAGGAGTAACAGACACAAGTTTAATGATGCCATCAGGATATTCAAGGTAGCATTGATTGCGCTTTAGATCGCTCGAATTGATCATAAAAGGATGGCCACTTTTAAGCTTTTGCAGCCGTAATCGTTTTACGGCCCGGGTTCCTTTTCTTTCCATTAAATTCAACTGCGTCATAACATCAAAATTTACAAAAAGAAATTCGTATTTTATAAGGTCTTCCTCCTGTCCAGGCACGCGTCTCACATGCCGGAAAGATGAACCAGGGTGGGGTAAGGACACACCAGTACGGAAAATAGTGTAAAGCAGAGCCATTCCCCTTGCAGCAGTGCCATTATAATGATAACTGCCTGCCCTTCTTTACACATTCACCCACATGCGTTACCTCCCTTACATCCACCAGGTGCGCGGCTTCTACCAGCTTTATTAAATGGATGCATACGGTTAGCGGGTCTGCTATAGAAGTGCTGTCACTGCAAAAAGCATTTTCCACTACCTGCTCCCAGCACTGCATCCAGTTGCTGAGCGACTGGTAGCTGAAAAACTGTTGAAATGCCCGGTAGGGATCGCTATATTCTTTTTCTGACAGGCAGCGCGGAAGCTCCTTCCACACATCGGCGCTAACATAATGGCTGCAATAGTATTTTTTATGGAAGAGGTCTTCTTTTTTAATGGTAACCGCGCTGTGCTTTTTATGCCTCAAAGCATAGGCGGCTTTTATAAGCGAGCGGATGAGCTTGCTGTATAAAAGTATATCGGCAGGTGAATCTCCTTTGTACACACCTGCCCCGCTGGCATGGCACACCAGTTTTTTGATGAGCCTGCGAAAGTGGTGCACGTGCGCTTCGGCAAAGAAGTGGGCAATTACCTGGTAAGGGTCTGTAATGCATTCGTACAGCCAGCATTGGGTGTTGAACGGGTCTTTGTGGTGTTTGGTTTTCATCTTTTTATTTTTAGGTGAGGCTTAGATAGACCTGTAAGGTTTTGAAAACATTATAGGTCTTGCTGTTGCGGTGGCAGTATGCCGGGGAAGGCGGTGATGATCTCCCCGCCGGTGCTGGTAATGACCGTAATGGTGGTTACGGTATTGCCCGAAGGATCGTGACCGAGCGGCGTGCCGGTATCCAGTACCCGCTGCAGGTGAGGGCTGTGCGGAACAGTCTCTGGCGGTTGCTGGCAGGCATCTCTTATACAGGCCACAATTTGGGGTATGGGTATGGTAAACTTGCCGGTAAGCGGGTGGCGCGGCACTTTGTAGTAATGGCGCTCTAAAATATGCGCCAGCGCTTTGCTGCTTAGGTACGAACCTTTGCGCAGCAGCTTTTTACGGTGCTTTATGGGCAGTTGCCATATAAGCCCCTCCTGCAATTGCTGCAGCCAGCTTTGAGTATCTGCCAGCAGGAACAGGGCCTGCAGCCATTGGGTTTCGTTGAAATGGATGTTGGTGCTTTGTGCAGGTGTGGCAACGGCGTTGTTCATAACAAAAAGTTTTAGGCTGGCACCCGCACAAAAAAGGCGTGGCGCTCAACTTACCGCATTAGAGGTACTGGTATACCCTGAAACGGATAAGAGAGCTCACGCCTAGGTCGTGAGCTATTCTGCTTATCATCCCGTTTCATTTAAAAATTACCAGTTTTCTAATGCGAGATTCAAAGCGAATTGCTTCAAATAGTTTTATGAAGTAATCGCGAAAATATTTTTAATTCTTCTCAAATATAAATAATTATTTTAATCACGTCAAATTTGACGTGATATTTTTTTCAAAGACGCCCCATCTTCACAATAGTGAATGTAAAAAATCTGAAATACGGAAAAGCATTTGGGGAAAACTTAAAAAAGTTACGAAATGCAAAAAAGCTATCAAGAGAAACTCTTGGAGCGATGGCCGGCATTGAGCCCAAGCAAATTTATCTGATAGAAGTAAAAGGACAAAGTCCTACCGTTGCTACTCTTGTAGCTTTGGCCTTAGCAATGAAATTTCATCCTAAGAAGCTGCTGGATTTTGAGTTTGATTTTGAGGAATGAATTTATATGTAAAGGGTTTTAAAAGTTATACCGTCTATTGCCACCAGTGTCATACTAATGAAAAATAAAGTTTAAGTTTTTGTAAACCCACTCAACAGCCTGCACTACTTCATGGCTTAAGACCAGCTTTTCTAACGCTTCTTTAGTGTTCGAAAGCCATTTAAAAATCTTCGATTTTGACGGTTGCTTTTCAAAAAGCTCTTCTTTGACTTTGTCAAAGTTTGTAATAAGGATTTGCTTTTGATTGACATCTATATTTTGTTGTTGTCTAATGAGTTCAATCAGCTCTGATATTTTTTCTGCAGTTTCGTTTTTGCCGTTTAATGAGCCAGAAATATTAATGTCCTTACCAATAATTATTTGTCCTGAATTATTGGTTATATCGCCAACTTGAATTTTATGCCCCATAATTATTTCGTTTTTTATATTAGGCGGTTGAGGTAAATATTGTTTTACATTCTGGTAGTCAAAAAGACTTTCTTGAGGTATTGAGAATCGTACATCCTTCCCTTTATTATCTACAAATCCTTTTATAGCATCATCAATGCTTTCAACTTCAACTGTTTTTGTTTCGAAACTCTCAAATTCATTTTCAGAAGTGTCTTTGAAAAAATCAAAAAGTTCTTTAAGAATCTCATCTAAATTGCTTAAAACAAATTGTAAGCAAAGGAAATTGCTATTGGTTTCTTTTCTGAAATTTAAATACTTCTGCTTGTAAGCTAATACCTTTGCTATGTCTTCGGATTCAAAACTTTCTTTAAACTCATAAATTGCTGAACTATTATTATTCCAAATGCTGGTGAAAGCATCATCACCAGACCATATTTTTAGTTCTTTCAATCTATTTAAAACAGGAATGTAAATATTCTGTGTAATCGGCTGAAACTTTTCGATTATTGTCTTTTGTATTTCATCATATTTCTGTTTATCGATGTAATTACTCTTGGGCTTTAACTTTGACCTTTGAATGTCCAGATTGGTTAATTCGTCACAAAGCGGAATGTATTTGTCAATATATTCAGGCTTTCTTTCGTCTAAATAATCTATAAAATCAAACAATGTTTTTATTTTTTCAGGTATCATAGTTTTGAGCTTTGTCTTACTATCTTTGAGCGGCGCAGTTGCATTTTTGCCAACGAACAGGGCTTTCTGCTGTGCTGATATTCAATATTCCGTTAAACGTTATATATGTGTCCTGTTGTAAAGCTTCCTTTATCACGGTTAACTATTGTTGGTCTTATCCAAATAATTTTTGTTTCTAAACTTCGCCAATGCCCACGTCGCCAATGTGTGTTTAAAGTCTTACCCGAATAATTTTCTGGTGTTCGTTTATAATCTTGTCCAATGAAGTTGATTTTTGTAAACCCCTTGCTGTTAATGTCTCTGTTGATGATTGCTTTTTGATGTTTAGTCTTGGCATTTTTTATTTTGTCTAAAAGATGTTGTGGTGTGTCAGATGTCCATTGAGTTATTTTGTTTTTGGGTTCAGCAGTCAAATAACATACAGCGTTTAAAGCTAAACTTATGTATTTCCAGAAAATAGCTTGTATAGCTTCAACTTTTTGCTCATTCCGGTCTGTTCCAAATGCCTTTGCAAGAAAACCAGCTTTTTTAAGAGTATTTTTTTTGTTGTCATAGTTGATTCTAAACCATCCTCCTTTTAAAGAGGCATAGTCGTTTGAATAAAACCATTCTTTTTGTGGCTTTGCGTTTTTAACCGCTGTCGCCATGAATAAATCAATTTGATTTTCTTTTGCAAGGTCTTTAGTAATCAATACACCGTCCATGAAGAGATTGTTACCAATAGCGTCAATGTCATACTGACGGTCAAGGTCAGCGAAAGAAAGGAAAAGGCTTGTAAAAGGAAATTTTATTTTTTCTAACGGAAGCTCATCAACATCAGTATTTTCAAAAAGAGTTAGTATCTCTTTTGAAAAATGAAAAATATTTCTACCGTTCGATTTCCATGTGTGATATAGATAGTAGAAATTTAATTCTCTTGCAAGTTGCAATTCAAATTCTGATTGACTTAACGATTGCTCAATTCTAATAATGGGTTCTTCTTGAATATCGTCATAGATGATATTTTGAACCTTAATTATAAAAGGAGCGGCATTTAACTCTTTTAGTGATTTGTGTCCAAATAATGAATTTAACTTGGTAATGAAAGGTCTTGACTTTTCATATCTAACAGGGAAGAAGATGTCATTTTTAACCATGCTTGAAATTATCAAAATGTCGCAATATTATTACAGCCAACGAACAGAGCTTTATGCATATTGGGAATTAGAATTCCGTCTGCTGATAACCGCTACTGATTGAAAATATATTGTTGAAGTTATATACAAAAGCTGATAGTTATTCGTCCAACCCGAACTGAAGCTAATAGTACAACGTTGAGATATGTTCCGTCAGCCACGCTTGCACAAAACCGATGTTGCACACCGATTTTCTCAATCAATCTATTGCGATATCTCTGATTAAGTCCGACAAATATTTGTCAATAAAAGCATCGTTGTATTCATTGTGATTGTCCAGCATGTTAATAATGTCCTGATCACATAACGGAACAATTAAACCTCGTCCATCTTTGTATGTATCTCTGCACCGCTCAATGAACAAATTTCGGTCTGCAAAAGTTCTGCATACAAGAAATCCTACACGACCTCTATTTACAGAGAACCTTCCTGATAATTGGTCAAGTTCAGGGTTTGCTGGGTCAGAAGAATAGTTTTTGCATTCAATGAACAGATATTGGCACGGCAACATCATGTTCTCTGCAAGTCTATAAAAAATTCCATCTTTTGCTGCATTGTCGAATGTAATGTCGATTCTTTTTCTTCCTTGATGAATTTCCCTTTCCTTTACTGGATAAATCAAATTAGGATAGAAAAGTAATTCTAAAATGCCAAGAATTGTATTATGAAATGATGTGGCATCAGCATTTCCAGATGGAATGGCAACTAACTTTTCGCCCAATGTTTTGCAAATTTGCTTAACGCTTATATCACTAATTTCAATATTTTTTAAAGACTCGGTTTTTGTTTGAGACTTGAATTGCTCTAATACTTCTGGATGTTTAAGAGTAAACCGCCTTAAGAATTCTTTTGATTGAGGATTATCTTCTTTTAAATCTTTTTTTGTTACAAACTTTTCTCCACTTTTTCTTTCTTGAACTAATGCAGAGTTGATTTTGATGTGCTCATTTTGAAGAAAATTCAGAACAAAGTGGTTGTAATATTTATCTGGTGTATAAGAATCGCAAAATGATACTACCCCTTTGGGAACAAGCAAAATAGGCTTTTGATTGATAACAAGCATTTGAGTGTGTTTTGTGACCCAAATTTCTTGTTGCCTCGACCAATAAAACCCCGATGGAACATTTACGGTCATCGGAATTCCAAGAAGTTCACATTGTGCTTTAGTATATTCAATTAAATGTTTTCTAATTATGTTAGTGGTCATGTCAGAAAGCTTATCCTTTCCGAAGTTATCCACAAATAGAATGTTGTCTTCTATGTCTTGTAATAGACCAGTCTGAACAGCCTTACTTTTGAGAAGGTTATCGAAGATTTTAATCGCATCCTCATTGCCGACACCATTTCCTTCTGGTTCCCCAACAGACAAGCCTAAACAAGTTGAATTCGGCTCATGTAAAAATTCAAACAAATGTCTGGCAGCATCATTCTCATCTGCACGGATAAGGTCAATTAATCTTTGGAAAAAGCTTCGAAGCGTAAGTGTTGCTTCTGAAGACCAATTGTCTTTTCTTATACCTAAAAAGAAAGGGTCGAGGAACAATGGAGTGTCTCGATTTGTGTCTATGTCAACAAAGTCGAGTTCTGCTTGAGATTTTCCTAAATTAAAAATTTCGCTTATTCGCATGATTTATTAATAAGGTGGCATACAACGTTTGTATTTAATTTCCTACAAAATCAGGCATATACAAAGCCATCACAGCTTCGGCTAATGCCGACTCATGTTTTTAAAGCCACTAGAAATTTTTTGAAATTGGGTTCGGGTAGTGGCAGGCAGTCAAAAGATTGAAGGATTAAAAGCGTGATTCAAGGTAAGATGTTTTTTGATAATATCAAATATTTTATTGGTATGCTTGGCATTAGCAGTCGGCAGCAGGGAAGGCATTAAGCCCAATATTAGCTATAGTTTTTTACAGCTATTTATTTCCCGGGAATTTTGTAACCAATCCTGATAGCAAATGTGTGGAAATGATCCCCGTACGCCAGTCCATCAGAAGAAATAAAACGATAATCAATTGAAAAAGTGAATTTTCGTTTTTGAATACCCGGCTCTATACCAATAAAGCCACAAAAATCGTTATGACCGCCTTCTATATTAATACCAAAACCTGCTTTGGGTTCAATAAAAGCCGACTTAATATTTTTTCTGTACCCGATAGAAGTAAGTGCAAAAGTATAGCTATATGCATCATAATCGAAATCCTCATACAGCCTGTCAATACCCAATGTAGCAACTAAAGCATTGCTTTTTTTGCCAACTGGAAATAGGAGCTTTACATGGCTTCCAACTCCCCAAAGTGGATATCCCTCATTTAATGCAAAATCTATGGAGCCGGTTTGTAAGCTCCCCCAAAGTTCGTCCAATTAAAGTTAGAGTTTAGAATAACAGAGTTGTTAATTTTAAACTTTAAATACAAATGAAAAAACGATTTACAGAAAGCCAGATAGTGGCAGCAATCAAGCA